>ERZ791802.48-NODE-48-length-153451-cov-10.097962_pt1 | contig 153451 bp, 113 predicted proteins | sample MGYA00510308_ERZ791802 | MGnify/ENA primary metagenome ERZ791802 (study PRJEB30046, sample SAMN00792028) | human gut metagenome | study: EMG produced TPA metagenomics assembly of the A metagenome-wide association study of gut microbiota in type 2...
CGGAGCAGCGCAACGTCCTTCGTAACCGAAGAAGTGGTGCTGTGCAGCAAACTTACCTACATACTTACCTTCTTCTTTCCAGGAAGCCAACTTGGTAGCTACCATTTCAGACAACAGTTTTTCTGTTTCAATCAATGATACCTGAACGTTTCCGTGCGGGTCACGATCCAACGTCAACTGACGGGCAACACCTTCCGGCAGACTTGCGTAGATAGCAGAGTTTTCCGGAGAAAGTTTGCGGATGATATAATCACGTTGGTGAGATTTCTTAATCTGACCGAATTCTTCAGCATTAGCAGCCAGGAAGTCGTTCAATTCAGCAATCAGGCGTTTCATGGCAGGAATGAATTCTACCAATCCTTCCGGAATCAATACTGTACCGAAGTTGTTTCCCTGTGCAGCACGGTCAGCTACCACTTTAGCGATGTAAGTCACTACATCGTCCAAAGACATATCTTTAGCTTCTACTTCTTCAGAAACGATACATACGTTAGGCTGTACCTGCAAAGCACATTCCAGTGCGATGTGAGAAGCCGAACGACCCATCAATTTGATGAAGTGCCAGTATTTGCGTGCAGAGTTACAGTCACGTTGGATATTACCGATTACTTCTGCGTAAGTCTTGCAAGCCGTATCGAAACCGAAAGAAGTTTCAATCATATCGTTCTTCAAGTCACCGTCGATAGTCTTCGGGCAACCGATTACCTGTACACCATACTTCTTCGCAGCATAGTATTCAGCCAATACACAAGCATTTGTGTTAGAGTCGTCACCACCAATGATAACCAGCGCTTTGATACCCAGTTGTTTGATGATTTCAAGTCCTTTTTCGAACTGTTCTTCTTTCTCCAACTTTGTACGACCGGAACCAATGATATCAAAACCACCTGTGTTACGATATTCGTCGATGATATCAGCAGTCAGTTCCATATAGTTATGATCTACCAAACCACCGGGCCCCAAAATAAAGCCATACAGTTTGCTATCCGGATTCAGTTTCTTGATACCATCGAACAAACCTGAGATTACATTGTGTCCACCGGGAGCTTGTCCACCTGAAAGGATTACACCCACATTCATAGCAGGAAGAGCCACAGCCTCACCTGCTTCGAATGTAATTAACGGCATTCCGTACGTGTTAGGGAATAATGCTTTGATAGCTTCCTGATCGGCTACGGACTGTGTAGCAGCACCCGCTACAGCTTTAACGGCTCCTGATGCCAATGCTTTCGGAAGTTTGGGCTGATAAGCAGCCCTTGCGATTTGCAATGCACTTTTAGTCATTTTCTTTAATTTTTTATTTAAAGGTGTTAGTAAGTTTCTTGTCAAACTTGAAAAGCGTTGCAAATTTCGCACTTTTTTCCGAATTATGAAAGAAGGCAGTGAACTTTTATTTCCGACACAAGAAATACAAAGCAGTTAATATTCCGCACATGTCATTAAATGCTAACAAAAGATATGGTACTTTATACTATCTATTTTTCTTCCACTATCCATTTCTCGATATTACGGGTTTCCGCACTGAAGTTTATGCCGATTTTAAAGACCTTTCGTCCGTCCATTTCGAAAGGAAGGGCGTAATGCTTGTCATTAATCTGCTGCAAAGCATCTTCCGCCGTGCCATTCAGTTTAAATTCCATTATATAGATGAACTTATCAGTCTGTAAGACAAGGTCGATGCGGCCGTCGTTCGTGTTATATTCCACATTAACATAGAAACCAACCAGTTTGAAAACGATGAAAAGCACGTTTTCGTAATGCAATTCCTGGTCGCGGATCACTTCGTAAGTAGTATCCGCAAAGAAACTCTGTAAGCGACGGAAGAAAGAATTATAATCTCCCGATTCCACTTCACGGACAAACTTCTGAATCTCAAACGGGGACTCTACCTTATTTACATTCGCATAAAAAGGAAGTAGAAAACGAATAAAACCCTCTTCCACTTCACGGTTGGGAAAACCTAAACGATACATGCCAAAACGTTCATCATATCCCTTAATAGTGAGGTATCCACTTTGATAAATCACCGGAATGGGATTGGTGGATTCAGAGTCTATACTGTTCAAGACCTGGGCATCGGTTTCTTCATGTGTCATCCGTTCCAGATCATAATGATGTTTTTTTAGTAGTTTCACCAAATAAGTAGGTGTACCCGTTTCAAACCAATAACTACCGAACTCTTTGCGTTTGAAAGCGTTAAGCAGACTGAACGGATTGTACATGCCGATTGAATTGTGCGTAAAGTGATAGCCGTCATAGCACTCTCTCAGTTCTTCACAAAGTTTGTCATACGTTATTCCTCGCGCTGCGGCAAATTCATGAAGTTCCGTTTCCAGATTTTCGTGGATTTCACGCTCGCTGACACCACATATTTCGATGTACTCATTCCACATTGAAATATCATCCAGATTATTCAAATCACTGAATACACTGACTTTGCCAAACTTCGTCACACCAGTGAGAAGGGCAAACTTGATGCAACCGTCCATTGTTTTGAGCGCTCCATAGAACGGTTTCAAGGTATTTCGAAATTGTTTTTGAAGTCCCTCATTACCAATGGCTTGCAACATAGGTTTATCATATTCGTCGACCAAAATGACCACACGTTGCCCTGCCAATTTACAGGCACGCTCTATGATACCGGCGAAACGCAAGGAAAACGAACGTTCGGACGGCTCAGCACCGTAAAGTTTCTCCCACGCTGTCAGCGATTTATCAAGTATATTATCCAGACTTTCTGGTGTGTCATACTTTTCGATATTAAGGTCGAGATGCAATATAGGATATTTAATCCAATCTTTTTCCAACTTTTCTACTGCCAGTCCTTCAAACAGCTCCTTCTTTCCTTGAAAGTAAGCCTCTAAGGTAGAGATGAGCAGACTCTTTCCAAAACGACGCGGACGACTCAAGAAATAATAACTTCCCGTCTTGACCATTTGGTATATCAAGGCTGTTTTATCAATATAGAAATAACCGTCATTACGAATTTTCTCAAAATTCTGAATACCGATAGGATATATTTTATTGCTCATATTCGCTTCCTTTATAAATCAACATCTGTCTCGCAAAGATATATATTTTTAATAGAACTCTTTATCATGGCAAGTTAAAAGATTATTCTCCGCAATTTATATCCTACAATTCTCTCATAGAAACCTCACTGATAAATCGGTTAATATTCTACACACATCATTAAAAGCCAATAAGATATATTATGTCATCAATTTTGATAATAAATAGCCATTATCCATAAAATCACGGTTGGGCAACGGCAAATTTACCGTTGGGCAACCGTGATTTCACCATTGCCCAATAGCGTTTTGGAAGGTTTCAGACGAATATGACAAAAAAAATGAGGGAATCTTTTCAGTTTCCCTCATCCGTTTAGCTTAAAATAAATAAAAAAGTTCAAACAGAAGGATCCGGTGTTTCATCTTCGAAACCACCACCCGGATTATCGGGTTTCCCTTTGTCTTCCTCTCCATCTTTCGACGTACTAAAGAAAGATTCTTTACTCACTCCACCCAGCATCTGCTGAAATTTGTTTCCCGGAGTAAAAACAATCTTTACTCTAGATATTGTGTCCGAGTCTACATCTTCTTCTTTATCCTGGCTTTTGGCTTGAATGGACGGACGGAATGACCCGAACTCTCCCAACTTTACCGAAAAGCCTTCTTCTAAAAAAGAAATCATAGTGTCTTGGACACCCTTTAATACAACATCTACTATGCCCCGATGCATCCCAGTACGCTGGTTTACTTCATCACAGAGTTTGTTGTAACCGATACTACCAATAACTACATTAGTAGCAACGTACTTTGACAACGGATTCTCCTTGTCGAATTGAAGTACGATTTTTCTTTTTCTATACTTAACGCTCATAGCGCATAATATATTAAATGAAATTGCTCACTTGCAACTCCGATGACAAAGATACGATAATATTTTGAGTCTCCAATAAAGACCTTACATTTTATTTGCTTCTTAGAAAAAATATGGCTATTTTTGCGAAATGAAAGTATGTATAGCGATACATTTGTTTTTTTAAAGAAGTTATTGTAAGAAGCGTTGTGCTTCATTCTTGTTTTTGAAAACCTGAGAAATTTTCGCGACACACAAGAATGACATATGCGGTTCTCGCGCTAAATAGCGCGGGTCTGCTGTCTATTCATAAGTGTGTCGGGTTTTCTCAGGACCTTCAAAAACAATGAATAGCACGCAGTTCCGCGTTTTCTTTTTTATTATAATGTCCTTGTGGTAGCTGGAGGACAGTCAAACAATGAATAATGATGAAATTAAGCATTTTATTTTTAATTACATTCTTAAGTTTATGGAATAGTTCCACCGCCCAATCATTGAAAACATATTCTGGCAAATTTAAAGAAGGAACAGCAATCTACACATATAGAGATAATCCAAATGGAGGGCGGATTTTTGAAGGAAATTTCACTTATACTACCCCTTATGATAAAATCAACGGACAATTCAAAGATAATAAAAAGGATGGAGTCTGGACTTATAAAGGAATTAACAAACTCCTGAAATTATCATATAAAGATGGAGTACCGGATGGCATGTATCAATTCATCAAAGAAAACAACAACTATTATAGTCATATTTATAGAATTGATACACTTCTGTTAATTATTAAAGATGGGAAATTTATAGGTTCTGCCCAAGGCACAAACGTTACTTATAGGTGGAGAAGCGATAAAAACTTCGATTACGCTTTTGACACCAAGGTTTCCTTCACCGGTCAGTTTGACGACAATGGATATTTGGACGGCAATTGGACTTTCAAAACTGATGACAGCATAACTGTTTTTCACGCTACATACGAACATGGGGTTTGCCAAAAATGTTATCGTGAAGACTTAACAACCGGAGATATTATTTCCGGGAAAGGCAAACTCGATTTATATTCTATCATCGAGCATAATTTCAATGAAATAGAACAAAAGGTTGCTCGTGGTCACAACAAATGGAACAAATACACTATGGAACAAGAAAAATCCACTCACGATATACAACAGAAGGCAGGAAGTGGAACTTTCGATCTTTCTTATCGTTCATTAATCAACAGCCTGCCATACCCTATAGGCAATGTAACTGAACAAGGAAGAGTTGTAGTTAACATTACCGTAAACCCTACCGGAAATGTTATAGCCACCAGTATTAATCCTCGGACAAATACAACAAACACAGCCTTACATAATGTTGCAATGAAAGCTGCCCAAAAGGCTCGTTTTAATACTATCGACAGCACGAACAACCAGCAAGGAACAATAACTTACCATTTTGAATTACGTTAATCAGAGTTTCATTTAATAGAAAATAAAGATTACTGCTATGAAATACGAAAATGTGACTATGAAAGGAAATGCGAATGAGTTTCGCTTTTCGCTTACCAAAGAAGGTAACAAAAAATTAGTCGTATTTGGCGTGAACCCAAGTACGGCCAACGAACAAACTGCCGATCTGACAATCACAAAAGTAATGGGATTTGCAGACCGAAATGGTTTTGACGGCTTTATCATGCTAAATCTCTACCCACAACGCTGCACTAATCCTGCAGACTTGGATAAAGAGATAGACGAAGAACTGCATCGCCAAAATTTAGAAGAAATCCGCCTATCTGTTTGCAATATAGAAAGACCTGTTATCTTACTTGGATTTGGCGATACTATCCACTTGCGTCCATATTTGAAAAGATGCTTAAAAGAAATTGTGAATATACTTACTATCTACAGTCCACAATGGAAAAACGTGGGAACATTAACTAAAAATGGCAATCCTCGTCACCTCTCCCGAGTTAGCTATGACAAACTTACCAATTTTGACGTACAAGAATACATATCCACACATCTATAATATTATGAATAATATATATAAATTCCGATTTACACACATGGGTATAATATGCCTGTTGTTTTTATCTTGTACTCCTAATCCTGTTGAAGAAGCCAAAATAGAAATGCAGAAAGAATATCATGCCTATTTTGACAATACAATCAACATGATAGAACAATACAATTGGGTACAGTCTATCGATCTTCATGATTATTGGTATCCTGAAGGAACTACCACCATCGAAGCAGCTAATGATTTAGAAACGGTAATACAAGGATGCAGACGCCTATCTAAAAAAATTTCCACCATTGACATAGATGATGAATGGGTTATTTCCGCAAAACAGGAATTGCAACAAGTACTAAATGAAAAAACACAAAAAGCAGTTTCCATTACTCATAATCCTTTTTATGGTCTTACAGGTGCTTTTATTGGGCTATTTGCCAACAGCGAAGCAACAAAAGAAGAAGCTAAGATACCAGAAGAAATTATTAATGCCTTGAATAACCTACAAAACAGCCTACAATCAAAAATGGACATAAGTAATGACATTGCACGTATGCGAGACAATGTCATTAGCAATAAAGAACTGAACAAAAAACAATTTATTGAAATCAACAATGCTATCTTAACAATGGCACGTGATAGTTTTTTAAACCATTTTCAAGGTTGGAAAGGAGTTGAGTCTTATTTCGACAATAAGACAAACTACCTCAAAGACAGCACTTATATCAATAATATGTACCAATTCTTTCATGCATCGGCAGAAGCTATAAAAGAGTTAAAAAAACACCATTTATATGATGAACAGACAACTCAAATGTATACAGGTTTCTATACTGAAGCTGATGCCTACTGTGAACCGGTAGATAAAGCAACGGATGATATTACCAGTATATACAAAGGAAAAGGTTTTATTATTGACTTTTATTCAAACGCATTGGATGGAGAGGGGGAATTATATTGGAATGTTTATTCTTATCAGGAAAAAAACGGAGATTTAACATTAACGCTCAAAAAGACTTTTCTTTACGATAAGAACAACAATTCCGTATCTATAAAAACGCCCAATAAAGAATATATAGGCAGTGAATATATTTATAAATCACTTTCTTGTGGGGAAAATTCTTACGCAGGAATACACACGTCTAAAAAGGGAGAAAAATATGCAATAGTTTGGGTCAAAAGTGATGAAATAGATAATTATTTCATCAAAGATTTATTTTTATGTAAAGAGATTACAGCTTATCTTACATCAAACGAATGGCAGGATAAATAATATTAAATGGCAGTTTTATCAGTATTGTATAATGACCTATAAACAGCAAATCACTTTTTATTTATTAACTATAAAACCATTAAAAGTATGAAATCAATGAAGAATTTATTTGTAATTGGATTAACCCTCGTAATTTGTGCCGGATTTACGGCTTGTGGTAATGATGATGATAAGCAAGAAGTAACATTGCCAACAATATTCGAAGGCAAAAGAATCACTCAATGCGAATCGACAACCAACGGTTATACAGAAAGAAATGCGTATAACTACAGTAACGGAAAGCTCATCTCTTATAGTGAGTATGAGATTAGTAACAAAGAAACTTTTGAAGATAAATATACCATTGATTATGAAAATAATCAAGTTCGAATTTCATGGAAAGACGGCAATGACAGTGAAATTTGCACATACTCCTTAAATGAAAACGGCTTTGCAACCTCTGCAATATTAGTCACTAAAGAAGATGAGGATGTATGGAATACGCATTATACTTTCGAATATGACGCAAATGGTTATCTAATCAAAATTACGGAAAGAAACGATGGAGAAGATGCGAAAATAATAGAAATAGAGCGAAATGACGGTGACGTACTATCATTCAGTTACGATGACAGTAAATATACATATACTTATACTTCAAATATAAACAAAGGCGGAATCCTCCCGATTGATAACGGCTGGCTTGATGTGGAAGCAGAACTTCACATTGCATATTACGCAGGAATCTTAGGAAAACCCACAAAACATCTGATTGCATCACAAAAAGAAAAATTCGGTTACAATAGCTATTATGAAGAAACCTATAAATACGTGTTAGACGCTGATGAGTATGTGAAAACCTGTACAATAACCAGCAAAGATAATGTTTCTTCTTATAATTATACTTTTAAATAAGTTTTCCCTTTTCTAAATATATAATGCAGTGATAGCTAAAAAGCACATCACTGCATTATTCCCTCAAAAACAAGTTAAAAGCTATTGTTTCCAACCACCGCCAAGCGCCTTATAAAGTTGCACAACAGTTATCAACTCGTCACGAATCGCATTGCTCAAGCCTATCTGTGCGTCGAAGTATCCACGCTGGGCATCCAGTACATCCAGATAATTGATAACGCCATTAATGTATTGAAGTTGCGCAAGGTCCATATAGCTCTTAGCCGAACGTTCCAAGTTGGCACGAAGCTCATATACCTCTTTTATCTTATTGAAATTTACAATTGCGTTGCGTGTTTCTTTAAAGGCTTGTAATACAGACTTCTCATAATTGTGTACTTCGGCTTCATAAGCCGCTTTCTTCGCTTTCAGCGCCGCACGATTCTTCCCCCAGCCAAAGATAGGAGTCAACAGAGCTCCTTCCATAACGGCATAGGGAGATTTCAAAAGGCTGGACAGAGAAGTGCTCTCCGTACCGAAACCACCGGTCAGTGCTAGGCGCGGGAACATATTTGTATAAGCCACTCCTACTTTCGCATTGGCGGCAATCAATTTCTGTTCCGCCTGACGGATATCGGGACGGCGTTCCAACAAAGTGGAAGGTAAACCTACTGGTAGCGTTTGGGGAGAATTGAACTCCTGAAGCAAACGGGAACGGGCTATCTTGTTAGGATACTCCCCTGCAAGAAAAGCAATATCGTTTTCTTTCAAAGAGATTTTACGTTCCAAGTCCGGCACCAATGTTGCCGTACGCGCCAATTCCACTTGTGACTGACGGTAAGAAGTCTCCGAAGTCAATCCCCCTTCAAAACGGATGCGTGCCAGGCGGACTCCTTCTTCACGGGCTTTTAATGTTTGCTTTACAATGTCCAGTTCCGTATCCAAAGCTACCAGTTCATAATAAGCCTGCGCCACTTCGGCTACAATGGTCATACGGAGTGCCCGTTGCGCTTCTATGGATTGCAGATATTCGGCAATACTGGCGGAACGCGCCCAACGCAGATTTCCCCAAAGGTCAAGTTCCCACGAAACTAAAAACTGAGCTTCAAAGGTTTCCGACTTTTTAAACGCATCTCCCCCATGATTCTCCAATTCACGTTCTGCAGTCACTTTCCCTTTAATATCCGGTAGCAGTGCCGCAGTAGAGATTCGTTTCTGCGCAGCCATTTCCTGTACACGGGCAGCGGCAATCAGCATATCCTTATTATGATCCAGTGCACGTTCTATCAAGTTCTGCAAGGTTGCATCTGTGTATATGTCTTTCCAATCCCGGTCGCCGAAGCTGACAGAATCCTGATGTTGCGCCAAGCTATCGGGCAGATGAAGTTCGGGACGGACATAGCTTTTTCCTACCTTGCAAGAAGTCAAGACTCCTGCAAGTAATAAGACGGCAATATATAGTTTCTTTCGTTTCATGATTTCTTATGTTTTAAGATTTTCGACTTTGTTTTATATACCATCACAAAGAAGAACGGCACGAGAATGATACCAAATACAATGGCGAATATCATTCCGAAGAATACACCAGTACCAATCGCCTGCCGGCTTGCCGAACCGGGACCACTTGCCAATACCATCGGAAGCATACCGAGAACGAATGCCAATGAGGTCATCAGAATCGGCCGGAAACGCAGTTTAGCTGCATAAATAGCCGACTGTATCAGATCTTCTCCTTTATCTACCTGGACTTTTGCGAATTCCACTATCAAGATGGCATTCTTGGCGGCAAGTCCCACCAACATGACCAGACCAATCTGGAAATATACATCATTCTCCAATCCGCAAATCCATACTCCCAGGTAAGCTCCCAAAGCAGCAACAGGCAAAGAAAGTAATACTGCAATAGGCACCGTCCAACTCTCATACTGAGCAGCAAGGAAGAGAAATACAAACAAAAACACCAATGCCATCACCATACCGGTCTGACCGCCCGCCTGTTTCTCCTGATAAGAGAGTCCGCTCCATTCCAAACCGATATTATCGGGAAGATGGTCACGGGCAATCTGCTCCATGATCTCCATCGCCTGCCCGGAACTGTATCCTTGCGCGGCGGCTCCACGGATAACAGCTGTAGTAAACATATTAAAACGTTTGATACTGCCCGGTCCTGTTGTATAGGATGCATTTCCTAAAGAAGTCAGCGGCACCATCGCTCCGTTGGACGCTTTCACAAAGAACAAGTTGATATTATCCTTATGCTCACGGTAAGGAGCCTCCGCCTGGATATATACCTTATAAATACGGTTGAACATATTAAAGTCGTTCACGTACACCGAACCGGTATAGGCTTTCATGGTAGAAAACACGTCCGCCAAAGGTACACCCAGCATCTTCACTTTATCACGGTCTACATCAAAGTAGAGTTGCGGTATCTCCGATTGCAACGAAGAAGACAAACCTGTCAGTTCTTTGTGCTTGGAAGCATAATACATCAATGTGTCCGCCGCCTCTACCAGATTATCAAAAGTAGCCTCTCCACGGGCTTCCAATTGCATTTCAAAACCGCCCGAAGTACCCAATCCCGGTATCACCGGCGGAGTGGAGAGATAAACTTTACATTCCGGATATTCCTTGAGATGTTTTTCCACTGTATCCATTATCTTTTCGATGCTGGTGTTCTTGCGTTCTTCCCAGGGTTTCAGGATAACTGTCAGTTCCGAACGCCCCTGACTGCTTCCCACACGCGGACTGCTTCCTGTCACATTCTGTATATATTCGATATACGGATTCTTCTCCAAGTAAGCAATGGCACGGTCGGTCACGGCACGCGTACGTTCCAACGTAGCCCCCTCCGGCAATTCAAGTTCTACCTTAAAATATCCCTGGTCTTCTATAGGCAAGAAACTTGTAGGGATAATACGATGAATCAACAAGATAGCAATCAATACCATTCCGAAAGCACTCAATACCCGACGGGGATGCTTGATAGTACGGGTTACAGCAGCTACATACTTATTACTGCCAATACCCAGCCATTCATTGATTTTCCTGAAAACAATGTTTTTCTTCTTCCCGCTATCCGGCTTTAGAATCAGAGAGCACATGACAGGACTTAATGTCAAAGCTACCACCGTAGAGATAAGTACGGACACTACAATCGTCACCGTAAACTGACGGTATAACTGTCCCGTTATCCCACTCAAAAAACTGACAGGTACAAAAACCGCCGCTAATACCAAAGAAGTGGCAATTAATGCACTGGCGAGTCCGTTCATCGCTTTCTTTGTCGCTTCATAAGGACTCAGCTTTTCCGTTTCCATGATATGCTCCACGCCTTCCACTACCACAATCGCGTCATCCACAACGATACCGATAGCTAGAATCAATCCGAGCAATGTCAATATATTGAGTGAGAAACCAAAAATCAACATGAATCCGAACGTACCAATCAGCGAAATAGGTACTGCCACTATGGGGATTAACGTGGCACGCCAACTCTGCAAGGATAGATAGACCACAAGCACCACCAGTACCAATGCCTCAAACAATGTTTTATATACTTCGTGAATGGATTCGGAAATATAAGTCGTCATATCGAACGGTATCTCATAACTCAACCCTTCGGGAAAGTTCTTGCTGATTTCATTCATTGCATCTTTCACCCTGCCGGCAACTTCCATTGCATTGGCACCCGGTAACATATAAATACCGAGCACAGCAGCATTTTCGCCATTTATACCACTTTCCGTAGTATATGAAGAAGCTTCCAGTGATACACGCGCCACATCTTTCAACCGGATGATGGAACCGTTCGCATTGGCACGCACCACAATATCTTCAAACTGTCCGACTGTAGAAAGACGTCCCTGTGTCGTAATAGGAATCGTAATATCCAATCCCTGCACCGGTTGTTGTCCGAGCACACCTGCCGCCGATTCACGGTTCTGGTCTTTCAATGCATTCTGCAAATCCTGTACGGTCAGTCCGAAATTTGCCAGTTTATCGGGTTGTGCCCATATCTGCATCGCATAGTAGCGGCTACCGATATTCGAGACACGCCCTACTCCCGGAATACGGCGAATCACATCGAGCACATTGATTGTAGCAAAGTTACTCAAATAAATCTCGTCGAACTTCGGGTCGGTAGACGTCAGACAAAGAGTCATCAACTGGCTGGGAGCCTGCTTTTCTACTGAAATACCATTCTGAATGACTTCCGCCGGCAAACGGGATTCCGCCAGTTTCACACGGTTCTGAATCTCAACAGCCGCCAAATCCGGGTCGGCGGAAACATCGAACGTAACCGTTGCCGAAAAACCACCGGAATTAGAACTGTTGGATTCCATATAAAGCATCCCCGGCGTACCGTTAATTTCCTGCTCAATCGGAGTGGCTACCGCTTGTGACACGGTAAGCGCACTCGCACCGGGGTAAGATGCGCTGATCTTCACCACCGGGGGCGTGATCTGCGGATATTGATCCACCGGAAGCATTGTCAGACCGATAATGCCGACAATTACAATCACGATGGAGATTACAGCCGAAAAGACCGGCCTGTCTATAAAAAAAGTAACTTTCATCGTTTATTCTCCTTTCGCGTTATCCTTCGTTTCCGTGTCCGGCTGACTTACCCGCACCTTCATTCCCGGGGTTAGCTTATGGAAGCCTTCTATTATAACCATCTCTCCTTCAGCCACTCCTCGTTCCACTACGACATTGTTTCCTACTTCAGGCCCCAATTCGATAAAACGTTTTTCTGCCGTATTATCCTTACGCATCGTGTAAATGTAGGCTCCTCCCTTTTCGATGGCAACCGCCTTCATAGGGACGACGAGAGCACCTTCGCGAACATCCAGCAACAGTTTCACTTTTGTAAACTGTCCCGGCAATAAAACTTGTTTCGGATTAGGCATTTCTGCACGAACAGAAAAAGTACCTGTTTGAGGATCGACCTGCGGTTCGGCAAAGTCGACATACCCTTTATACGGATAAACAGTATTATCCGCCAATGTGATGGTAATATTCGGCTGCCAAGAACGGGTGGAATCCTGCTGTCCCAAGTTAATGTTTCTTTCCTTACTCTTCAGGTAATCGAGTGCTGTCATACTGAAGTCTACCAATACAGTATCACTTTTCACAATCGTAGCAAGCAACGACTTTCCACCGGGACCAACCAATGTACCCAAATCCACATTCCTCTCACTGATATGTCCGGACAAAGGTGAACGGACAATAGTATAGCCCAATTCAAGTTCCGCCTGTGCCAAGTCTGCTTCACTCATCGCTACGGTTGCTTCGGCACTCTCATAAGCTGCCTCCGCATTATCCAAGTCCAACTGGCTCGCAGCGTTCTGCTCAAACAGCGGACGGATACGTTTCAAGTCACGATCCGCCTTCAAAGCCTGCGCCTCGTCTTTCTTCAACTGAGCCCTTGCCTTATCCGCTTTGGCACGATACTGGTCCTGGTTAATCACAAACAAAACCTGGTTCTTATTTACATACGTACCTTCGGCAAAAAGCATATTCTCCAAATAGCCTTCCACACGGGCACGTACTTCGACGAACTGTTGGGCACGGATACGTCCCACATATTCCCCATATATTTCTACATCGTCTTTCACCACCGGTTCAACAATAACTGTCGGTATTTCCGGTGCAGCCTTCTGAGGTCGGGTCAGTATCCAGTACACGCCCAACACAACTACCGCACAGATAATAGCAGCAATGGTTCTCTTTCTCCTCAGTTTCAACTCATGTTTCGAAAAGAATAATCTCATATCGAATCTTATTATTTAATTTAACTTATGTTTGTTATATCCACATTTATACAATTTGCGTGCCAAAATCACTTTGATCTTTTGTTATCTAATAATCAACCATTTATGTCATTCACATTCTTTCGTGAGAATGGGGAGTTTAGCTGCAAAGTGTAGAATTAATCCACATTTCCGACTTTTGGAACATTTTTTTTAATTCCCATTTCAACAACTAAACAAATTATGCCCTACATTTGTATTATATTAAAACAACAACACTAGACCGTGTCCTAATGAAAAAACAAATCTTTTCAACATTGGTTTTGTCAATCTGCATCTTATTTCCTTTTTCTTTGCATTCTCAGGAGCAACGAAAAAAGGTAGGAGTCGTTTTGAGCGGGGGTGGCGCCAAAGGAATGGCGCACATCAAAGCATTGAAAGTGATTGAAGAAGCCGGTATTCCTATTGACTACATAGCCGGAACCAGTATGGGGGCTATTGTGGGTGGTCTTTATGCCATCGGCTACACGCCGGAACAACTGGACAGTATGGTACGGAAACAGAACTGGACATTCCTGCTCAGTGACCGTGTCAAACGAAGTGCCATGTCACTGACTGATCGTGAACGCTCTGAAAAGTTCGTCATCTCCATACCTTTCACCAAAACTCCCAAGGATGCAGCTTCGGGGGGAATCATGAAAGGCCAGAATCTTGCGAATCTATTCTCGGACTTAACGATGGGATATCATGACTCTATCGACTTCAATAAACTTCCCATTCCCTTTGCTTGCGTAGCGGCTGATATCGTAAACGGAAATCAGATCGTATTCCGTGACGGAATACTTTCTACTGCCATGCGTGCCAGTATGGCTATCCCCGGTGCATTCACCCCGGTACGGCAAGACAGCATGGTATTGGTAGACGGCGGCATCGTCAACAACTACCCGGCAGATGTGGTAAAAGCAATGGGCGCTGATATTATTATCGGAGTGGATGTACAAAACGCCTTGAAAACAGCGGATAAGCTGAATAGTGTTCCCGATATTTTAGGACAGATTGTAGATATTACCTGCCAGTCAAATCATGAAAAGAATGTAGACCTCACAGATACCTATATTCGTGTAAACGTGGATGGTTATTCATCCGCCAGTTTCACACCTGCCGCTATCGACACGTTGATGAGAAGAGGTGAAGAAGCGGCAAGGGCACAATGGGGCTCTCTGCTCGCATTGAAAAAGAAGATAGGAATAGCGGATGATTATACGCCCAAGCAACACGGACCTTATTCCTCTCTATCCAACGTACGTACCATCTACGTGACAGACATCTCGTTTTCCGGCGTAGAGGTGTACGACAAGAAATGGTTGATGAAGAAATGCAACCTGAAAGAGAACAGCAATATCTCAACCCAACAGATAGAACAAGCCTTGTACCAACTACGTGGCAGCCAATCCTATTCCGGTGCCAGTTATACATTGACAGAGACGCCTGAAGGATACCGGCTCAACTTCCTGTTGCAAGAGAAATATGAAAGAAGAATCAATCTCGGTATCCGTTTTGATTCGGAAGAAATCGCGTCCCTGCTGCTCAACGCAACAGCAGACCTCAAAACCCGTATCCCGTCCCGCCTGTCCCTTACCGGACGATTGGGAAAACGGTATGCCGCCCGTGTAGACTATACGCTCGAACCGATGCAACAACGCAACTTCAACTTCTCATATATGTTCCAATACAATGATATCAACATCTATGAAGAGGGTGACCGTGCCTACAATACAACCTACAAATACCACTTGGCAGAATTTGGTTTCTCCGACGTGTGGTACAAGAACTTCCGTTTCGGGCTCGGACTCCGTTTCGAATATTATAAATACAAAGATTTCCTGTTCAAGAAACCGGAACTTACGAACCTGCAAGTAGAATCGGAGCATTTTCTAAGTTATTTTGCGCAGGTACAATATAATACATACGACAAAGGACATTTCCCTGCCAAAGGAAGTGATTTCAAAGCCGCTTATTCACTCTATACGGATAATATGGCGCAATACAATGAACACGCTCCGTTTTCCGCTTTGAGTGCATCATGGGCAAGTGTCATTCCCGTTACCCGCCGCTTTTCCGTCATCCCTTCCATTTACGGACGTATCCTGATTGGAAAAGGATTTCCATATCCTTTGCAAAATGCAATTGGTGGCGAAGTCCCCGGTTTCTATATTCCACAGCAATTGCCATTTGCGGGAGTCAATAATCTGGAGTTGATGGACAACACTCTCATGATTGCGTCCGTAAAGTTCAGACAGCGTATGGGATCTATTCATTACCTCACTCTGACAGGAAACTATGGACTAACGGAAAGTAATTTCTTTGAGATTTTGAAGGGTAAACAGCTATTCGGCATCAGCGCAGGCTATGGAATGGACAGCATCTTCGGGCCACTGGAAATTTCATTGGGATACTCCAATCAGACGGATAAGGGAAGTTGTTTTGTGAATTTAGGGTATTATTTCTAATCGTTCATACGATTATCAGCCAACTTAAATACTACATAATGAAAAAAATATCTATCATACTATCATTCATTTTTATATTATACTAATTGTCAGGATGATAAGTATGATAGATAACTTTCCAAACAGGTATCTATCATACTTTTGCCGTAAAAAACGGGTATCTATCATATCCATACTGCATCCGCTTTAGTGTAGTATCAGGGGAAAACACCCATATGAAGCCACAAGAATATCCATTTTATAGGATGATAACCTGTATTTGGCAGCTTAATAATCCATTGAAAACGGTTATCTTTTTATAGCCCGCGTATGCAGGCTGTACAGCCCGCAGCTGTAAACCGTACAGCCCACATATGCAGGCTGTTCGTCACACAGATGTGGGCTATAAACTTATCGCCGTTAAAGTGGAGTTATTGAGCCATTCAGGTCGGATTTATATGGATTCATTGCAACAAAAACAAGCCATCTTGAGCCTATCCGACCTTTATTCGGCTATTTTATTGATGAGAGATACCCTGTTTTTGGTGGTATAAACATGATAGATGTAAGTTTACATTCAAATCCGTACGGAAACGAACTTTTCGGGTATAGCCTGCCAAGAGTAATAAAAGATAAAGAATTGCAGATTTAAGATGGTACAAAGCAACTATTTGTGTATATTTGCATTATCCATTGAGTAAAATAAATCAATGTATTGAGTAAAAGTACTCATTGCATTGAGTAAATAATAGAAATCATGTATAAAAGAGCTCAATATCAAACTATTACAGAAAGGCTAAAAGAACCTCGACATTTTCTGCAAGTTGTATTAGGACCTCGTCAGGTTGGAAAGACTACAGTCATCAAACAAGTTGTCAAGGATCTGAATCTACCGTATCAAATCTATTCGGCAGATAACATTCCCGCCACACAGACATCTTGGATTTCAGATTGTTGGAATACAGCAAGAGTACAGATGCGGGTAGAAAATTCACCTGAATTTATTCTAATAATCGATGAAATCCAAAAAATAAAAAACTGGAGCGAAGTAGTTAAAAAAGAATGGGATGCGGATACATTCAATGATGTCAATATGAAAGTGGTTCTCCTCGGCTCTTCACGTGTGTTGTTGGAAAAAGGATTATCAGACTCAATGATGGGACGCTTTGAAGAGATAAGGATGACACACTGGTCGTATCCGGAAATGCGGGATGCATTTGACATGAGTTTGGAACAATACCTCTATTTTGGCGGATACCCGGGAGCTGCTTTTTTAATAAAAGACGAAGAACGCTGGGGACAATATATCAATGGAGAATACAACAACACTGGCAGGGTATTTAAACTTGCTTGGAGATAGCGGCTTACTGACCGGCTTACAAAAGTTTGCAATGGACAAATCACGTCAAAGAGCAAGCGCTCCAAAATTTCAGGTATTCAACAATGCCTTAAAAGCCGTATACAATGATTTAACTTTTAAAGAGGCTATTCTTAACAGAAAAGAATGGGGACGTATTTTTGAATCTGCGATTGGCGCACATATTGTTTCTAATGCATTTACCGGCAATTATGAAGTATTTTACTGGAGAGAAAAAGATAAAGAAGTAGACTATATATTGAAAAAGAAAAATCGAATTGTAGCTATAGAAGTAAAAAGCAATAGTGAAAAATATAATGCAGGACTGGAAGAAGTACGCAAAATGTATCACCCGTATGCTACTTTCGTAGTCGGAGAAGGGGGAATGAAAACCGAACAATTCTTAAGTATCAATCCGGCGAGGTTATTTGAGTGAATTAGTGATACAGTAAGAAGATGCAGGCTTGAATCATGTTTTTTTGGTCATTTATTCGTCTGAATCAAAGAAAGTGCCTATCTTTACCGCAAGTATTTTTATTATTCACCATTAAATGTAGAAATTATGGCAAGTAGAAGAGAACTCAAAAAGAACGTAAACTATATCGCAGGAGAATTATTCACCGAGTGTTTAATCAACAGTATGTTCATCCCTGGCACAGACAAGGTGAAAGCAGATGAACTGATGGCAGAGGTACTGAAGATGCAGGATGAGTTTGTCACTCGCATCAGCCACACAGAACCGGGCAACGTGAAAGGTTTTTATAAGAAATTCCGTGCTGATTTTAATGCAAAGGTAAACGAGATTATTGAAGCTATAGGGAAATTGAACTAAAAACAGAATGAAAAAAGCAATTTATAGCTTTATCTATTACCGCCTGTTAGGGTGGAAGACAAACGTTACGGTACCTAATTATGATAAATGCGTGGTATGTGCCGCTCCACACACAACGAACTTTGACTTATTTATTGGAAAACTATTTTATGGTGCTTTAGGCCGTAAGACAAGTTTCATGATGAAAAAAGAATGGTTTTTCTTTCCGTTGGGACTGTTTTTCAAAGCAGTGGGCGGAATTCCCGTAGATCGTAGCCGGAAGACTTCTCTAGTCGACCAGATGGTTCGCCATTTTGCCGAGTGCAAAAAGTTCCACCTGGCTATCACTCCCGAAGGAACCCGCAAAGCGAATCCAAACTGGAAGAAAGGTTTCTATTTTATCGCCCAGAAAGCTCAGGTGCCTATTGTTCTAATCGGTATTGATTACAGCAAAAAGACAATCTCAGCAACGAAAGCTATCATGCCATCGGGAGACATCAGTAAGGACATGAGAGAAATCAAACTTTATTTCAAGGATTTCAAAGGAAAACATCCTGAAAATTTTGCTCTAGGCGAACTTTAAACATTAAGTATAGAGGTATTCAATTATGGAGCTTATCCGTATTTCCATAGTACAGACCGATATCGTTTGGGAAAATAAACAAGAAAATCTCCGTTTGCTCCACGAAAAGCTGCAAAGCCTTCGTGGAACAACGGAGATTGTTGTTTTACCGGAGATGTTTTCTACCGGATTCAGTATGCAGAGTAAAATACTGGCAGAATCGAACTTGGGTGAGACTATCACCCTTCTCAAACAATGGGCTTCGCAATTCCAACTGGCTATCTGCGGAAGTTATATAGCAACAGATAACGGGCAGTTTTATAACCGCGCCTTCTTTCTGACTCCCGAAGGAGAAGAATTCTATTATGACAAACGGCACCTGTTCCGCATGGGACGGGAAGCCGAACACTTTTCAGCCGGTGACAAACGCCTCATCATCCCCTACCACGGATGGAATATCTGCCTGCTCGTCTGCTATGACCTTCGTTTCCCGGTATGGAGCCGGAATGTAAACAACGAATATGACCTATTAATATATGTAGCAAACTGGCCTGTTTCCCGCCGACTCGTGTGGGATACCCTGCTTCGTGCCCGTGCGCTCGAGAACCAATGCTATGTATGCGGTGTAAACAGGATAGGAACGGATGGATACCATTTGGAATATAACGGTGGAAGCAAAGTTTACCCGGCTTTTGGTGAAGAGGTTGCTTCCCTGCCCGACGGACAGGAAGGAATAGCTACGGCAGCACTCAATCTGACTTCTCTCAATCAATTCAGAGAAAAGTTTCCGGTATGGAAAGATGCCGACGAATTTCATCTGTCGGATACGCAACAAAACAAATGTTAAAAACAGATTAAAACGACAACAATACCTAGAACTTGGTAGTTACTAATATAGACTTCTTTTGTATCTTTGTCGTGTAAATACAGTCGTAAGGACGCTAATCTTACATAACTTAATTAACAACTTTATGAAAACAAATCTTAGTTCTCAAATCAGTCTCCACCGGGTCTCCCCCAGATACTACAGACCGGAGAATGCTTTTGAAAAATCAGTCTTGACAAGACTCGAAAAAATTCCCACTGACATTTATGAGTCTGTGGAAGAAGGCGCTAACTACATTGCTCGCGAAATAGCACAAACCATCCGCGAAAAACAAAAGGCAGGACGCTTCTGCGTATTGGCACTTCCAGGCGGTGATTCACCCAGACACGTATATACGGAACTTATCCGCATGCATAAGGAAGAAGGGCTTAGCTTCCGTAACGTGATCGTATTTAATATGTATGAATATTATCCGTTGTCTCCCGATGCAGTCAACAGTAACTTCAATGCTTTGAAGAGTATGTTGTTGGATCATATCGACATCGACAAGCAGAATATATTCACTCCCGACGGAAGCATTGCCAAAGATACCATCTTTGAATATTGCCGTTTGTACGAGCAACGCATCGAAAGCTTCGGCGGTATTGATATTGCCTTGCTGGGTATCGGTCGTGTAGGTAACATCGCATTCAACGAACCGGGTTCCCGCCTGAATTCTACCACGCGTCTGATTTTGCTGGATAATGCATCACGCAATGAAGCAGCCAAGATTTTCGGAACTATGGACAATACTCCGATCAGTTCTATCACGATGGGTGTAGCTACCATTCTCGGTGCAAAGAAGGTTTATCTGCTTGCATGGGGTGAAAACAAGGCAGCCATGATTAAAGAATGTGTGGAAGGCGCAATCACCGATACGATTCCGGCATCTTATCTGCAAACTCACAACAACGCGCATGTAGCTCTCGACCTTTCGGCAGCCATGAACCTGACACGTATCCAACGTCCGTGGCTGGTGACTTCCTGCGAATGGAACGACAAGCTGATCCGTAGCGCCATCGTCTGGTTATGCCAGTTGACAGGCAAGCCTATCTTGAAGTTGACAAATAAAGACTATAACGAAAACGGTTTGAGTGAACTGCTGGCACTTTATGGTTCTGCATACAATGTAAATATCAAGATTTTCAATGACTTGCAGCACACTATCACGGGATGGCCGGGCGGCAAGCCGAATGCTGACGATACTTATCGTCCCGAGCGTGCCAAACCTTTCCCGAAACGTGTGATTATCTTCTCTCCGCACCCGGATGATGACGTTATCTCCATGGGTGGAACACTCCGCCGCCTGGTAGAGCAAAAACACGAAGTACATGTAGCTTACGAAACTTCCGGTAATATCGCCGTAGGTGATGAAGAAGTGGTTCGTTTCATGCACTTCATCAACGGTTTCAATCAGATTTTCAATAATAGCGAGGATCAGATCATCAATGAGAAATATACGGAAATACGTAACTTCTTGAAAAATAAGAAAGACGGTGATATGGACAGCCGTGACATTCTGACTATCAAAGGTCTGATTCGTCGTGGTGAAGCCCGCACTGCTTCTTCTTATAATAATATTCCGTTAGATCGCGTGCACTTCCTTGACCTGCCATTCTACGAAACAGGTAAGATTCAGAAAAATCCTATCAGCGAAGCAGACGTGGAAATCGTACGTAACCTGCTCCGTGAAGTGAAGCCTCATCAGATATTCGTAGCCGGTGACCTGGCTGACCCGCATGGTACACACCGTGTATGTACGGATGCCGTATTCGCTGCTATCGACCTCGAGAAAGAAGAAGGCGCCAAATGGCTGAAGGATTGCCGTATCTGGATGTATCGTGGCGCGTGGGCTGAATGGGAAATTGAAAACATCGAAATGGCAGTGCCTATCAGCCCGGAAGAACTTCGTGCAAAACGCAACTCTATCCTGAAACATCAGTCTCAGATGGAAAGCGCCCCGTTCCTGGGTAACGACGAACGTTTGTTCTGGCAACGCAGTGAAGACCGCAACCATGCTACTGCTGTCTTGTACGACCAGTTAGGACTGGCTTCATACGAAGCAATGGAAGCATTCGTAGAGTACATTCCGCTATAAGAGAAAACATTCTTAATTAAGAGAATATAAAACAATGAAAGAAGAGTGGGAAGTTTGGATACTTCTCACTCTTTTTTGTTTATTTTTGCGGGCAATCTGTGATAAATGACCTAAAAGAATTGAATGATGAAAAAAATAATAGTGTTTTTTCTATGCCTTACACTCAGCGTAAATTTCCTTTTTGCGCAGGATATTGAAAGGAATGTAAAAGAACGGTTAACGGATTATTTCGGCAAATATACCGCAGCAGCTAAAATCAGCACTCCCAAACTGAATAGTATCGACATCAATTATGACCGTAAAACGATTGCTGTCTATGCTTCGGAGAGTTTCGCCTATCAACCTTTCCGACCGGAAACCGTAGAAACGATTTATAACCAAGTGAAAGAATTGCTCCCGGGCCCCGTCCATTATTACCAATTGACGATTTATGCGGATGGAAAGCCTATCGAGGAACTGGTTCCTAATTTCTACCGGAACAAGAAAAAGGATAAGGAACGAATGTCCCTGAACGTTGATTACAAAGGAGCTCCCTGGGTGAAAAACATCTCACGGCCTAATGACATTTCACGCGGATTACAAGACCGTCACATCGCAATCTGGCAAAGCCATGGCAACTATTTCAAGAATGACAAGAACGAATGGGGATGGCAACGTCCCCGCCTGTTCTGCACTACAGAAGACTTGTTTACTCAATCTTTCGTTCTGCCCTATGTGATTCCCATGCTAGAGAATGCAGGCGCTATCGTTTATACTCCCCGCGAACGGGACACACAAAAGAATGAAATCATAGTGGACAATGATACGCCCAACGCATCCCTTTATCTGGAAGTAGGAAGCAAAAAAGCGAAGTGGGCAATGGCTCCTGTAAAAGGATTCGCCCAAAAGAAAAAGATTTATAGGGATGGGGAAAATCCGTTCAGCGACGGTACTTGCCGTTTCATCCCCACCGAAAGAAAGAAAAAGAAGAATAAGGATCAGGCATTTGCCGAATGGGTACCTACCCTGCCGGCAACAGGTGAATATGCCGTTTATGTTTCTTATCAGACATTGCCTAATAGTGTAAGTGACGCCAAGTATCTCGTTTTTCATAATGGCGGAGTTACCGAATTTAAGGTAAATCAAAAAATAGGTGGTGGTACATGGGTATATCTTGGTACTTTTGAATTTGATAAGGGAAATAATGACTATGGAATGGTCATACTAAGTAATGAGAGCAGTGAGCACGGCGTAGTATGTGCCGATGCGGTACGTTTCGGCGGGGGAATGGGTAATATTTCCCGGGGTGGAAAGATCAGCGGACTGCCGCGTTACCTGGAAGGAGCACGTTACTCTGCCCAATGGGCAGGAATGCCATACGATGTATATGCCGGACGCAAAGGTGATAATGATTATGCGGATGATATTAATACACGTTCCAACACTATCAATTACTTATCCGGAGGTTCTGTTTATAATCCGGATCAACCGGGGTTGCGTGTACCGTTGGAAATGACAATGGCATTGCACAGCGATGCAGGATGCAGTAAAACGGATGAACTGATCGGCTCACTCGGCATTTATACCACCGATTTCAATAATGGCAAACTAAATACAGGTACAGACCGGTATGCATCGCGCGACTTGGCAGACATTCTGCTGTCACAGATTCAGAAAGACATTCATTCGAGTTATAACCTGCCTTGGACACGCCGGAGTATGTGGAACCGGAATTATAGCGAGACAAGACTTCCCGCCACTCCTTCTACGATTATCGAGTTGCTTTCTCATCAGAACTTTGCAGATATGCAGTTAGGGCATGACCCGAATTTCAAGTTTACCGTAGGACGTGCCATCTATAAAGGTATCTTGCAGTTTGTCACCAGTCAGCATAATAAAGAATATGTGGTACAACCACTGCCTGTGAGCAATTTCGCCATTCGTTTTGGTAAAAAGAAGAATACATTGGAACTTTCATGGAAAGGGGAAGATGATCCGCAAGAACCTACTGCCCGTCCACGGGAATACATTGTATATACACGCATTGGTTATGGCGGCTTTGATAATGGAACATTAGTCAGCAAGCCCTCATACACCATCAAGATAGAACCGGGACTTGTCTATTCATTTAAAGTAACTGCCGTAAACAGGGGTGGAGAAAGTTTCCCTTCCGAAATTCTTTCTGCATATAAGGCGAAACGGGAACGGGAAAAGGTATTAATCATCAATGGATTTGACAGAATCAGCGGCCCGGCTGTTATTAATACTTTTGATAAGGCGGGATTCGATCTGGAACAAGATCCCGGAGTTCCGTATCTGTCAAATATCTCATTCAGCGGGGCACAGGTAGGATTCGACCGCTCGCAGGCAGGTAAAGAAGGAAAAGGTAGCCTAGGACATAGCGGAAGCGAATTAGAGGGAATGAAAATTGCGGGAAATACGTTTGACTATCCTTTTATTCATGGAAAGTCTATTCAGGCAGCCGGAAAATATAGTTTCGTGTCATGCAATGATGAAGCAGTAGAAAACGGACTGGTATCACTGGAAGACTATCCGATTGTGGATTATATCCTGGGACTCGAGAAGGAAGATCCTGTAAACAAAGCATATTATAAGACATTTTCTTCGGCCATGCAACGGATTATCACCAGTTATTGCCAGTCGGGCGGCAACTTATTCGTCAGCGGAGCATATGTAGGAAGCGATATGAGCGGCACACAAGGAAATCGGGAGTTTACGGAGAAGATATTGAAATACGGTTATCAGAGCAGTCTGACGGATAAGACTTCGAACCGGATCAATGGACTGGGACGCACGATTACTATTCCACGTGTCCCCAATGAAGATAGCTACGCTGTCCCCGCACCGGATTGCATCGTCCCAGTAGATACTGCTTTTCCGGTATTCACGTATGCTCCCGACAACCAGAGTGCAGGTATCGCTTATAAAGGGAACTACCGCACTTTCGTATTGGGCTTTCCTTTTGAAAGTATCCAGTCGGAAGCTGACCGGGCAACGATTATGGCAGGCATACTGGAATTCTTTATTCAGAAATAAAAAATATCCATTTTTTTAATCTGTTTCTCATTTTAAATTCTATCTTTGCTACTGTAATAACCCTTAAAACTAAAAAACAATGTATACTATACAAGCAAATCCCAGCGGTACACGCAGCATAGAAGTATCTAACGAAAACTTGAGAACAATTGAAAAATATGCACTGTTCCGCCACCTTATTGACAGCACCGGTATTGTGGATGAAAGCGTACTGGACAAGCTAAAACTGAACATCCGTTCTCTTATCGCCAGTCAGGAAGAAGACAGCAAAGACTTGCTGGATCTCTGCATCGACGTGATTTATCACAATAATATGAAGGCATTCGGCTTGCAACAGCTTATCAAGCTCTATCTCACTTGGCTATCCAGTCCGGAAACGGAAGAAGAGGAATAACGATGATTACGGTAGATACTCGCGGAACAACAGCTTACAGTCCGCTGATTCCTGCAATAAAAGCCATGTGTGGTGCTTCTCCCGGTGAAATGATAGGGATTATCATGAACCATGCCGACGCATTTCAGGATTTGAAAGAATTTCTTTCTGAGCAAGGTATCGGTTTTCGCGAAATCTACGACGGGGAACAGATGACATTAGAGTTCACAATCAATGAGAAGTTTTGAAAAAATATCCCAATGATTGAAGTTAAACATCCCAATGAATAAAAAAATCATTGGGATGTTTTTTATTATCCGTATCTTTGCGGCATGAAAGAATATCGTTTGACTGATTGGTTACCCACTACTAAGAAAGAAGTAGAACTTCGCGGATGGAATGAATTGGATGTCATTCTCTTCAGCGCGGACGCTTATGTAGATCATCCTTCTTTTGGCGCTGCTGTTATAGGGCGTATTCTCGAAGCGGAAGGTTTGAAAATAGCCATCGTACCTCAACCTAACTGGCGTGATGACTTGCGTGATTTCAAGAAACTGGGACGTCCCCGTCTGTTTTTCGGTATCTCCGGCGGATGTATGGACTCCATGGTAAACAAATATACAGCCAACAAACGACTGCGTAGTGAGGATGCTTATACCCCGGACGGTCGCCCGGATATGCGTCCGGACTACCCTTCTACCGTTTACAGTCAAATACTGAAAAGACTTTATCCCGATGTACCTGTTGTCTTGGGCGGTATTGAAGCCAGTTTGAGACGGTTAAGTCATTACGATTATTGGCAAGACAAAGTACAAAAGAGCATATTATGTGAAAGCGGTGCGGATTTACTCATTTACGGAATGGGAGAAAAACCGATTGCGGAGTTAATCCGAAAGATGAAAAGCCTGCTTACCAATGAAGAAACTTCATTGACAAGCAGTAAATTCAAAGCAATCATCGGAACGATTCCACAAACAGCCTACCTTTGCCGTGAGACAGAGTGGACTTCTGCCGAAGATGATCTTCAGCTCTATTCACATGAAGAATGTCTGGCGGATAAGAAAAAACAAGCAAGCAATTTCCGGCATATTGAAGAAGAATCCAATAAATATTCGGCTTCACGTATCACACAAGCTGTCGGGAATAAGATTGTTGTGGTCAATCCGCCATATCCACCTATGAGCCAGGAGGATTTGGATCGTTCTTTCGATTTGCCATATACCCGCATGCCGCATCCTAAATATAAAGGCAAGCGGATTCCGGCTTATGATATGATTAAGTTTTCCATTAATATCCATCGGGGATGCTTCGGTGGCTGTGCTTTCTGTACTATTTCCGCACATCAGGGAAAGTTTATCGTCAGCCGTAGCAAAGAGTCTATTCTGAAAGAAGTAAAAGAGGTTATCCAGTTACCGGACTTCAAAGGATATTTAAGTGACCTGGGTGGCCCTTCGGCTAATATGTATCAGATGAAAGGGAAAGATGAGTCTATCTGCAAGAAGTGCAAACGCCCGTCATGTATTCATCCGAAAGTTTGCCCGAATCTAAACTCCGATCATCGCCCGTTACTGGATATTTATCATGCGGTAGATGCTTTGCCCGGCATTAAGAAATCCTTTATCGGCAGTGGAGTACGCTATGATTTGTTACTTCATCAAAGTAAAGACCCTGAAACGAATCGCAGTACTGCTGAATATACTCGCGAACTGATAATCAATCATGTTAGCGGGCGTCTGAAAGTAGCTCCCGAACATACCAGCGACCGTGTATTATCCATTATGCGCAAACCGTCTTTCGAACAGTTTACAACATTCAAGAAAATATTCGACCGTATTAACAGAGAGGAAAATCTGCGTCAGCAACTGATTCCTTACTTTATTTCTTCGCATCCGGGTTGTAAGGAAGAAGATATGGCAGAACTTGCCGTTATCACCAAACAACTTGACTTTCATCTGGAACAAGTGCAGGACTTCACCCCTACTCCGATGACAGTTGCTACCGAAGCATGGTATACCGGTTTTCATCCGTACACGTTAGAACCGATATTCAGTGCTAAAACCCAACGGGAGAAACTTTCTCAACGTCAGTTTTTCTTTTGGTATAAACCGGAAGAACGGAAAAACATCATTAATGAGTTGAGACGTATCGGACGTTCTGACTTAATAGATAAATTATATGGAAAAGGCAAAGAAGCAGTACAAAACAAAATCAGAGGTAAAAGATAAATAGCCAGAACCGCCTGTCTATTCCTCTTTTACCGGCAATGCCACAATCTCCTGCAACACACTGACTGCTGTCTCTACATTCGATACATCCTTAATCAGCATACTCCGTTTTCCATTTTGCTCGCGAAGATCGCATCGGCGTGTATATTTCATCATATAGTCTATCACCTTACCGAATGCCTGGCTCTGATAGAACGGACTCTCAGGATTGGAAACAAAGAACAATGTCATGCGCCCGCCTTTCAGGAATATTTTTTCTGCTCCCAAACGTGCAGCCAAGCGACGGAGAGGAACGATACGCAGTAACTCTTGTGTTTCCGGCGGAACAGGACCAAAACGGTCTTCGAGACGGGAACGGAAAGCGTCTACATCTTTGTCTAAAGTCAAACCATCCAGTTCGCGATAGAGCAACATACGTTCACTACTGCCGGTTACATAATTGGCAGGCAACAAAAGCTCAAGATCGCTTTCCACCTGACATTCATCAACAAATCCTTCACCACTAATCTGTCCTTCGCTTTTGATTTCATCTGCATACAAATCTGCAAATTCGTCGTTCTTCAGTTCATGGACAGCTTCGGAAAGAATCTTCTGATAAGTCTCATATCCCAAGTCGGCTACGAATCCACTTTGTTCCGCACCGAGCAGATTTCCTGCTCCACGAATATCCAGATCTTGCATGGCAATATGGATACCACTGCCGAGGTCACTAAAGTTTTCAATCGCCTGAAGTCGGCGTTTTCCTTCTGTCGTAAGACTGCTCAATGGCGGAGCCAGCAGATAGCAGAAAGCTTTCTTGTTGCTACGTCCCACTCGACCACGCATTTGGTGAAGGTCACTCAATCCAAAGTTCTGGGCTTGATTAATGATGATAGTATTAGCATTCGGAATATCAATACCACTTTCAATGATAGTCGTCGCCAAAAGTACATCATAATCATAGTTGACAAAGTCTAAAATGATTTTCTCCAGTTGCGACGGTTCCATCTGCCCATGTCCGATTGCTACACGGCAATCCGGGATATGACGTTCGATCATCGCTTTTAATTCCGGCAGATTGGCGATTCTGTTATTGACAAAGAAAACCTGACCGTTACGGCTCATTTCAAAATTAATCGCATCCGTGATTACTTCTTCATTGAAGGTGTGCACTTCGGTCTGAATCGGATAACGGTTGGGCGGCGGAGTAGAAATAACACTCAGGTCACGCGCACCCATCAATGAGAATTGAAGTGTACGGGGAATCGGGGTAGCGGTCATTGTCAACGTATCTACATTCACTTTTAGTTGACGCAGCTTCTCCTTTACAGAAACTCCGAATTTCTGTTCCTCGTCAACAATCAGCAGTCCCAGGTCCTTAAACTGGACATCTTTTCCCAAAATACGATGCGTACCTATAAGGATACCGATTTCCCCGTCTTTCAATCCTTTCAGAACCGCTTTGGATTGTGCGGCCGTACGTGCGCGACTTAGATAATCTACCCGGCAAGGCAATCCTTTGAGACGTTCGCGGAATGTCTGGAAATGCTGGTAGGCAAGGACTGTTGTCGGCACCAGGACAGCTACCTGTTTATTATCAGCTACCGCTTTGAAGGCGGCACGGATAGCAACCTCTGTTTTACCGAAACCTACGTCTCCACAAACCAAACGGTCCATCGGACGGTCACTTTCCATATCCGCCTTGACCTCGACAGTCGCCTTACTCTGATCCGGTGTGTCTTCATAAATAAAAGATGCTTCCAACTCACGTTGTAAGAAACTGTCGGGACTATAGGAAAATCCTTTTTCCTGCCGACGTTGCGAATACAGCTTAATCAAATCACGGGCAATATCCTTTATCTTGCTCTTTGTGCGTTCTTTCAGCTTCTCCCATGCACCCGTGCCCAATTTATTCAATCGCGGAGCTTCGCCTTCCTTGCCTTTATATTTAGAAACCTTATGTAGGGAATGAATAGAAACAAATACCACATCTTCATTCTGAAAGACCAGCTTCAGAACTTCCTGCGTAGTATCTCCATTCGGAATACGTACCAAACCTGAGAAACGTCCGATACCATGATCCGTATGAACGACATAATCGCCCGGAGTGAACTGGTTCAATTCTTTCAAAGAAAGAGCCACTTTTCCCGAACGTGCTTTATCACTCTTCAGATTATATTTATGGAAACGGTCGAACAACTGATGGTCTGTAAAGATACAGAGCCGTAAAGTGTTATCTACAAATCCTTCGTGAATGGTACGTTCAACAGCGGTGAATTGTATCTTGTCACCGCGATCCTCAAAAATAGCCCTGATACGTTCCGTCTGTTTCATACTGTCGCTACAGATGTAAAGCGAATATCCTTTCTTCAGATAATCTTTGAAAGAACCTGCTACCAAATCGAAATTCTTATGAAAGATAGGTTGGGCGGAAGTGCTGAAAGTGATACTGACATTCGGCGTACCGGTCGGCTTATTACCAAATTCCAATCGGCGGAAATCAAGTGCACGTACCGTAAATTCACTGCCGTCTATCAACTTTCCTTCCAATGTAATCCCCCCGTTCTCTTCGGCTTCCTGAACAGCTATTGCCTGCGGTGTCAACGCATCGTCATGCACCACCTGTATCCGTTCACGCAACCAGAGGAAATCACGCATTGCCAAAGTCGTATCTTCCGGAATAAAATCAAGGAAAGAAGTTGTCACATCACCTGTCACAGCCAAATCGGGTACGATAGATACTCCATCTTTCTTCTCACGGGATAATTGGGTTTCGACTTCAAAGGTACGGACACTTTCTACTTCATCGCCAAAAAAGTCGATACGGTAGGGATATTCCGAAGCAAAAGAGAAAACGTCGATAATGCTACCCCGAACGGCATACTGTCCCGGTTCATAGACATAATCCACATATTCAAAACCGTAGCTATGCAGAACATCCGTTATAAAAGTAGTATCTACCTTCTCGCCTACGTTCAGTTTCAATGTTTTATTGCTCAACTCCTTGCGAGATACGACTTTCTCCGCCAACGCATCCGGATAAGTTACGATACACAATCCCTTCTCCCCTTTCTGCAGGCGGCTAAGTACTTCCGTACGAAGAATCTCATTCGCTGCGTCTTTCTGCCCATATTTGATGGAACGACGAAAGGAAGAGGGAAAGAAAAGTACCGTCTCCGCACCTAATATCTGCGTCAGGTCGTGATAGAAATATCCGGCTTCTTCAAGATCACCTAAAATAAACACAAACGGGCAACCACCCTCTTGCACCAATACAGAAGAAAAAAGGGAAGCAGCAGATGCACACAGTCCACCACAAAAGATAGTTTGAACAGAAGTGTCCTTCAACAAGCGCTTCATAACTGCCGTATTGGGGTGGGCAGCATATTGTTGTTGCAACTCAGTTATTGTCATACCTATTAAGAATTTCACCGCAAAAGTACAAAAAATAATGGGAGTATATACTCAAAGGTTGGAAGTATTATAAAGGGAGATTCCCAATGAAATATAGCACACGTTAAATTTTCCTTAGTTCATCTATAACTAAAGGAAAAGAGCTACTTTTGTTTCTAAATTTTATAGTATCTATATGCAAACATCGGATAGCATCGTAATTATCCCCACCTATAATGAACGGGAGAACATAGAAAATATCATCCGTGCCGTTTTCGGACTTCCCAAAGTATTCCATATTCTGGTAATAGAAGACGGTTCCCCGGACGGAACGGCAAATATAGTCAAAACCTTGCAACAAGAATTTCCCGAACGTCTTTTCATGATTGAACGTAAAGGGAAACTGGGACTGGGAACCGCCTATATCACCGGTTTCAAATGGGCACTGGAGCATACCTACAAATATATCTTCGAAATGGATGCCGACTTCAGCCATAACCCGAACGACCTTCCCCGTCTGTATCAGGCTTGCTCGGAACAAGACGGAGATGTGTCTATCGGCTCCCGTTATGTCAGCGGAGTGAACGTAGTGAACTGGCCGATGGGACGGGTACTGATGTCCTATTTCGCATCCAAATATGTGAGATTCATCACAGGCATTCCCGTACACGATACCACTGCCGGATTCGTCTGTTACCGTCGCCAGGTATTGGAAACGATTGATTTAGACCATATTCGCTTCAAAGGATATGCTTTTCAGATTGAAATGAAATTCACCGCTTATAAATGTGGTTTCAAAATCATCGAAGTTCCCGTTATCTTCATCAATCGCGAACTGGGTACTTCCAAGATGAACAGCAGCATCTTCGGAGAAGCCATATTCGGTGTGATTAAATTAAAAACAAATAGTTGGTTCCATAAATTCCCGCAAAAGAAATGAAACGTACACTGATTCAAAATGCCGTTATTGTCAACGAAGGAAGAAAAGTACTGGGTTCGGTTGTTATCGAAGACGAGAAAATCGCCGAAATTTTGGCAGGCAATGAGAAAACAACCGCGCCTTGTGACGAAATCATAGATGCAACCGGATGTTACCTGTTACCGGGCGCCATCGACGAACATGTACATTTCCGTGATCCGGGACTGACTCATAAGGCAGATATTACCACAGAAAGCCATGCCGCGGCAGCCGGTGGCGTCACTTCCATCATGGATATGCCGAATACCAATCCGCAGACAACCACTTTGGAAGCCCTGAATGAGAAACTTGCTTTATTGGGCGAAAAGTCGTCTGTCAATTACTCCTGTTATTTCGGAGCAACCAATAATAACTATACCCAGTTTGCAAAGTTAGACAAGCACCGTGTTTGTGGAGTGAAGCTGTTTATGGGTTCAAGTACCGGCAATATGTTGGTAGACCGCATGACGAGCCTGCGCAATATCTTCGGTGGAACGGATCTGCTTATCGCCGCTCATTGCGAAGACCAGGGAATTATCAAAGAGAATACGGATAAATATAAAAAAAAATACGGAGACGATGTACCGTTGGCTCTCCATCCGCTTCTCCGCTCAGAAGAGGCCTGCTACCGTTCTTCCGAACTAGCTGTGAAACTGGCACATGAAACTAACGCGCGTCTGCATATCATGCATATCTCCACCGCTAAAGAATTGAGTTTGTTCTCCAACGCTCCTTTGGCACAAAAGAGAATCACAGCAGAAGCCTGCGTTTCACACTTGCTTTTTACCGAAGAAGATTATCAGACGCTAGGGGCACGTATTAAATGTAACCCTGCCATCAAGACAGTCGAAGACCGGAAAGCATTGCAAGAAGCAGTCAATAACGGTCTTATTGACGCTATTGCAACAGATCATGCTCCGCACTTGCTCAGTGAGAAAGAGGGAGGAGCTCTGAAAGCCATGTCCGGTATGCCGATGATTCAGTTCTCATTAGTCAGTATGCTTGAATTAGTTGACAAGGGGGTATTTACCATTGAAAAAATGGTAGAAAAGATGGCTCACGCACCTGCGCAAATGTACGAAATACAAAATCGCGGATTCATTCGTAAAGGTTATCAGGCAGACCTTGTTTTGGTACGCCCTGACAATAAGTGGACAGTAACAACTGACTGTATTTTAAGTAAATGTAAATGGAGCCCGTTGGAAGGTCATACCTTCAACTGGAAAGTGGAGAAAACATTTGCAAACGGACATCTGTTATATAACAACGGAGAGATAGACGAAACTTATCGCGGACAAGAGTTAAGATTCAGATAAATTACAATTCGTCACTGATAGCCTATGAGTAGTACTGTTATATCTTACAAAATACATAACGTCACCCCATACATTAACTGGATTTACTTCTTCCATGCATGGGGATTCCAACCACGCTTTGCAGCCATCGCCAACATTCATGGATGTGATTCCTGTCGTGCCATGTGGCTGGCCAGCTTCCCCGAAGAAGAGCGTAGCAAAGCCGCCGAAGCCATGCAATTATTCAAAGAAGCCAACCGGATGCTGGACATGCTCGACCGTGACTATGAAGTAAAAACAATCTTCAAACTCTGCAAGGCAAATTCCGATGGAGATAACCTGCTGATTGAAAAAGAAGAAGGGCAGTTTATTACTTTCCCCTTGCTTCGCCAGCAAACGCCTAAAAAGGACGGTAGCCCCTTTGTCTGTTTAAGCGACTTTATTCGTCCGTTGTCTTCCGGTATCCCGGATACTATCGGTGCTTTTGCTTCTTCTATCGACGCAGATATGGAAGGACTGTATGAGCAGGATCCATATAAGCATTTACTCGTCCAAACCCTCTCCGACCGCCTTGCGGAAGCGGCTACGGAAAAGATGCATGAGTATGTACGAAAAGAAGCATGGGGATATGCCAAGGATGAAAATTTAGGTATGGCAGATTTGCTGGTTGAGAAATACCAGGGAATCCGTCCGGCAGTCGGTTATCCTTCTTTGCCGGATCAATCCGTCAACTTCCTGTTGGATGAGCTCTTAGATATGAAACAGATAGGTATTTCGCTGACTGAAAACGGAGCAATGTATCCTCACGCATCCGTTTGCGGACTGATGTTCGCTCACCCGGCAGCCGAATATTTCTCTGTCGGCAAGATTGGTGAAGACCAACTCGAAGATTATGCCCGTCGCCGGGGAAAGAGTGTGGAAGAAATCCGTAAATTCCTGGCAACCAATTTACAATAGCTTCCGTTTACTGTGATTTTCCTCCTTTTCTCACGACTAACTAACCAAAAAAGCAACCATAAACTCCATGAGAGAACGAGCAACAGAGGCAAATACCCCCATTGAGCAAGAGTTCTTGTCGGTCATCCGCGAATATGAGCGGGTTATCTACAAAGTATGCTATCTGTATGCCAATCCGAACGCTCCTCTCAACGATCTCTATCAGGACGTGATACTGAATATTTGGAAAGCTTTTCCCAAATTCAGAAAAGAGTGTAAGATTTCTACATGGATTTACCGTATTGCTCTCAACACCTGTATCAGTTTTTATCGTAAAGAGAAAAATGTACCGGAAATCGTCAGCCTTACCCATGAGATTGACTGGACAAGCGAAGCACACGACCCGATCAATGAAATGCTGAAACAGCTCTACCGGATGATTAACCAACTGGGGCAACTCGACAAATCAATTATCCTGCTTTATCTCGAAGATAAAAGTTATGAGGAAATCGCAGAAATCACCGGACTAACCGTGACGAATGTAGCGACCAAGCTAAGCCGTATCAAAGACAAACTTAAACGAATGAAAAAGGAGGAATAAGGTATATGGAACTGGAAGAACTGAAAAAATCCTGGAATGCCCTCGATGAGCACTTGAAAGACAAGGAGCTTATCAAGGAAGAAGAGCTTTCGAAGCTGATAGGACATGCCGATAAAGGTATCCATGCCATTGCCAACCTGAATATCAAGCTGATCCTGATTTCTCTGCCGGTATTAATATTGTTTTTAGCGGAAGTATTATTGCACAACCGTTTGAATCCAATCTATATCATCATTCTTCTTGCCTGGATTCCGGCACTTTGTTGGGACATCGTCACCACCCGCTTTCTCCAACGGACTCAAATAGACGAAATGCCGCTTGTGGAGGTGATTGGTCGTGTCAACCGTATCCATCGGTGGACTATCAGAGAACGATTGTTTGCCATTATCTTTCTTCTGATATTGGCAGTACTTTCATTCATTTATTGGCAAGTATGGCAATATGGAATAGGTATGATACTCTTTTTCTTCCTGTTATGGGGTGGCGGACTTGGCTTGATCCTATGGATTTACCGCAAGAAATTCCTTAACCGTATCCACGAAATCAAAAAGAACCTGAGCGAATTAAATGAATTGATATAAAAAAGAGACTCTAAATATATTAACTCCGAATCAGCATGTTACAACGTTTATTCATATTCCTGCTATTGTTTCTGATCCTGCCGGATATTTATCTGTATCTTCGTTTTATCGTCCGGCTCACAACAAAGCGATGGTTACGAATCCTCTATTGGATACCGACTACCCTTATCCTCGCGGGACTGGTATATCTGGCATTTTTCGCCAATAATCCTTTCTCCGAAAGCCACACAAGGGACATCGGATGGTATTCTGTCTTCTTCTTCCTTTTTGCGGCTCCCAAGTTACTACTGGCTCTCTGCACTGTCATCGGGATTCCTTTTCATAAATGGCTCCGGGTACCACGTACTCCGTTTATCTGTACAGGATTGACATTAGCTGTCCTCTGTATTATTATGATTCTCTACGGTTCTTTCATCGGACGAAGCCAGTTTGAGGTCAAAGAAGTCACCTACTCCTCGCCTCGCCTTCCCCAAGCTTTTGACGGATACCGCATTGTACAACTTTCAGACCTACATATCGGTAGTTGGATAGGAAATGCACCTGACATCGAAAGAATGGTGAACCTGGTAAACGCCCAACAGCCCGATCTTATTGTCTTCACCGGAGATTTGGTAAATCATCGTGCGAAGGAATTGGATGGTTTTCAGGAAATCCTTGTCCGATTGAAGGCTAAAGACGGAGTTTACTCTATCTTGGGAAACCACGATTACGGCCCTTATTTTCGTTGGAAAAGCAAGCAGGAGCAAGATGATAATCTGATTGATTTAGAGCAAAGGCAGGCAGCTATGGGATGGAAACTGCTGAATAACTCACATTCCATCCTAATTCAGGGAAATGACAGTATTGCCCTTATCGGAGTAGAAAATGAAGGTGAACCGCCTTTCTCCCAACATGGTGATCTCGCCGGAGCAAAAGCCGGTACTGACGGTATGTTCCAAATACTGTTAAGCCATAACCCAACGCACTGGCGGCGGGAAGTGTTACCCAAATCGGACGTAGATTTAATGTTGGCAGGACATACCCACGCCATGCAACTTCAATTCGGTAGCTACTCTCCTTCTGTTTACGTCTATCCCGAATGGGGTGGAATGTATCTGGAAGGCACACGTGGCTTATATGTCAATGTCGGCATCGGTTATGTAGGATTACCTTTCCGCTTTGGCGCATGGCCGGAAATAACGGTGCTTACCCTACGACGGTAAGCACACTTTTTCCATTCACTTTCTTATGTACCTGTACCTGAACGGAAATCCGTTCACTCATTTCCTGTACATGAGAAATCACTCCGATTTTTCTTCCTTGCATTTGCAGTTGTTCCAATGCTTCCATAGCTGTCCGCAGACTTTCCGCATCCAAAGAGCCGAATCCTTCATCAATGAAAAGAGATTCCACTTTCAGATTATTACTGGATAAGGACGACAGCCCCAATGCCAATGCTAAAGAGATCAGGAAGGACTCTCCCCCGGAAAGGGAATATACAGTCCGCACCTCATCACACATATCACAGTCAATGACCTGAAGTGCCAATGTGCCGGGAACTTGCTGTAATTTATAGCGTTTGGAGAGATAGGACAAATGCTTGTTGGCATGAAGCAATAGTAAATTCAAGGTATAACTTTGTGCGATAACCTTGAATTTCGCCCCGTCTGCACTTCCAATCAGCTTGTTCAGTTTCGCCCAGCGTTCGGCAACAGTCTGTTTTTCAGCCAGTTCTTTGGCAATCTTTTCTACCATTTCCTTATTCTTTATCTGTTGTAGCAGGCGGGCTTCAATAATAGAAAGGGTTCGTTCCGTATTCAGATTTTCGTCCTGCTGCTTCTTGATTATTTCGGGAAGCTGCTCAGGGAATTCAATCTGTTTCTGTTGTTCCTGTAATTCCCCAATAGCTAAAGTTATTTGCTTTATTTCTCCTTGTAACCCGAAAAGACGATTTTGTACTGTCTCTACTTCTCTGCGCGCTTGTTCCAAAGCAAGATTCAACTCTTTTTCTCTTCGTGCTACGGCAGCTTCCGCTTCGTCCGCACTCTTGCCTTTCAATAAGACCGAACGTTCCTGTCGTAGTGTGTTCAATGCCTTCTCTATCACTTCAAACCGCTTCTGTTCGGCCGCGACTGCATTTTGCAAAATAGCCAGTTGTTCTTTGGCAGACGATACTTTCTGCATTGCCAAACGGCATTGGGAGACATTTTCCCGCAGAGCCTCGCAATGGGCACGCATTTTCTTAATCTCTTCATCGCTATGTTGCCATGCCGCATAAAGATTACGGTACTCTAAAATGAGCTTAGCCAATTCTTCCAGGCGATGTTGTATCTGTTCTTCGTTACCAACATCCAGACCTTCTTTCTGTAATGCAGCCAACTGTTCACGTACCTGTCTTTCAATCGTTTTCTGATGTGCCAAATCACGTTGCAGAGCAATACTACGGTTATTGTTCTGTTGACAAGCAGCTACCGCCGTGTTATATTCCTGCTCTATATTCCGAAAAAGAGTGTCTATTACCTCGTGTTCCTGATGATAAGGATGCGATGTACTACCACAAACCGGACAGGCTTCACCTTCCTGCAACTGCTGACGCAGAGCCTTCACATCTTTTCCTACCGCCATACGGGCATTTTCATAAAGCCGTTGGACTGTTTTCAGTGCAGTCTCTTGTTCTGCCAGTTGCTTTAAACAATCAGCCGTCTCTCTCTCTAACTTTTCGATTTCCACCTTGGCTTTCGTTTGTGTTTCCGTTAACTGCCGGATGGTCTGCTGACGTATCCGTTCTTTCTGCAACTTCACTTGTTCTTCAGCCAATGACGGATAGCCAAAGGAGTTCAATCGTTCCAGCCGTTCTTCATTCACCTTTACTCCGGCATTCAGCATCTCTTCTTCCTGCCGCAAGATTTTCTCCACCTGTTCAAGTTGCAGAGATTCTTCCGCCCCTGTATGATTCAACAAGCGATTTAAAGAATGAAAAGATAATTGCAGGTGTTCCGTAGCTGTCCGCATCTTCTTTTCCTGTTCTGCCACCTGCCCGCAAGCAGCCTGCAAAATCTGTTGCGCCTGCGTATATCCATCTTGCTGTGACTGTATCTGCACATCCAACTGACGCGCTTTCTTCAAATCCGGCTGTATGGCTTCCCATTGAGTTTTAAAGCGTACCAGTCCTTCTTCTTGTGAGGCAAGCCTTTCCAAAGACATTTTCAACCTTGCATTCTCCCCTTGCTCCTCTTCCTGTTTCTTCTTCCGAAGTTCTTCCTGCGTCTTTAATGACCGGACAATATTCAGTTGCGCATTCTGCTCGGCAAGCAATTTAATTCCTGCCGCACGCTTTTCAACCAATGACTCTTTTTCTTCGTGCAAAGCCAACAGTTCTTCTTCCGGTATCAGTTCAATCACACTCATTCTATTATGAATCAGAGCCACTTCCTCCTGTGCAGCTTTGTTCCGGACGAAGATTTCCTGTGAGATACGCGAATACACGCCTGTCCCCGTCAGTTTTTCAAGTAATTCCGCCTTTGCCGCTCCTTTTGATTTCAGAAAGGTGGCAAAATCATTTTGAGCCAATAGTACCGTACGGGTAAACTGTTCATACGTCAAACCGATCAAATCGACCAATTGAGCCAACAGTTCTTTTTTAGTACCTTGAAATTCTTTCTCCGTATCCAGTTCTCTCACTTCCAACACTTGTGATTGCAAAGAGCCGCTCACTTTATTTCTTGTCCGCCTTACTGACCAATGGGAACGATAGCGACGTCCGTCTACTCCTAAGAAATCGACTTCCGCATAACCGTCGCTCGTTCCGCGACGCAACAGGTTTCTGACATCGGACTGGTTAATCTGATTATCTCCCACATCCGTCAGATTTACACTTTCCACCGAAGTGGCAAAACGGGGCGCTTTATCGTATAATGCCAGACACAACGCATCCAACAAAGTAGATTTACCTGCTCCCGTAGGTCCCGAAATGGCGAAAATACCTGCTGAATGTAAGGGAGCAGATGTAAAATCCACTTCTACCGCTCCTTCTATCGAAGTCAGATTCTTCAATCGTATCGCTAATATTCTCATCCTTCTTCCTCCTCTTCTTTACGGGTAGCAGCCAAATAGGCTTCCTGAAACAAGTCTGTCAATTCTTCAGGCATTTCTGCCTGATAAATTTTCTCAAAGGCAGATCGGGCTATTTGTAAAGGAGACATTTCCTGCAATCCCCTTTTCCAGTCCGTCTCCTCTTTTTCCACCTTTCCCGCATCATTGTGGTACGTGGAAACAATACGTGCCAACCGGTAGTTTTTATCCGCCAAGGCTTCCTCTATCTCTTGCCGGAGCATGGGCTCCGGTTCTTCCAACAGTACCTTCACTTCCAAATAGGGTGCCATTTCCTCTGCTACGGGTAAATCTTTCAAAGCATCCAGTACAACCTCCGGCAATGCAGGTTCTCCATTCGGCACACTCACCAAAGGGACTGACTTCGGACATTCAATCCATTCTATATCTACCGCACAACCACCGTCAAAAGTTACCATCACCACTCCATGATGATAATGTTTCTCTGCAAAAGACATCGGAATGGGGCTTCCTGCATAGCGTACATTCTCTCGTCCGGATACCCGTTGGGCTTTATGAATATGCCCCAACGCCGTGTAGGCTATCTGCTCGGAAAAGGCATCCGGTGACACACATTCCAAACCGCCAATGACCGTACGCTCACTATAATCTTTCTCTGCTATCTCCGATCCGGTAGCCTGCAAATGCCCGATGGCCAGAATCGACTGATTGGCTTTTCTCCGCTTCCATAACCTTTGCAGAAGTTGCGCATAAAGTTCACGAACTCCTTCCGCATACTGGTTACCTTCCGTCTGCACTGCCGGATAATCTCCCTGACGCAAGAAAGGAACGGCCATGCAAAGCAATTCAACTTCCCCCGTCCGGTTTTTCAGTTCCACACACAGATGGTCGTAATCTATCTCTCCACCCGCCAGTTTGCGCACCACTCCTCTGACCTCTGTCCTCATAGCCTGCAATAGAGGCAGGGGAGCTTCCAGACGTGCCGCCGAATCATGATTACCGGCAACAATCACAATTTGCAAGTTCGGATTCTCCGCCGTCACATGGTAAATAAACCGGTAATACATGCTTTGGGAAGCAGCCGAAGGATTGGAGACATCAAAGACGTCTCCGGCTATAACCAATGCGTCAATTTCTTTCTGACGAATTTCTTCTGACAACCAATTCAAAAACATCTCATGTTCTGCGGCACGGTCATAGCCGAAGAACGTTTGTCCGAGATGCCAGTCGGCAGTATGTAATATACGTATCATATTTTTGTAACTATCTCTAATAACAAGAGACAAAAATAACACAATCGAAAAGATAAAACGGCATTTGAATCTCTTTTTTACCAATAATCATGTATATTTGCAGGATAAAAATCCAACCCTATGAAGATACTGTATTATATTTATCAGATTTGCATCGCTTTGCCTATTTTATTAGTGTTGACCATCCTCACGGCACTCGTCACTATTGTAGGTTCACTCTTGGGTGGAGCCCACTTCTGGGGATATCATCCGGGAAAAATATGGTCACAATTAATTTGTCTTTTCCTGTTGATTCCCGTGAAAATTCACGGGCGTGAAAAGTTGCATGACAAAACGTCCTATATCTTCGTACCTAATCATCAGGGGTCATTCGATATATTCCTGATCTATGGCTTCATCGGAAGAAACTTCAAGTGGATGATGAAAAAGAGCCTGCGCAAATTACCATTCGTAGGAAAGGCTTGTGAAAGTGCAGGGCATATCTTCGTCGACCGTTCCGGACCGAAGAAAGTATTGGAGACTATCCGACAGGCAAAAGACTCTCTGAAAGACGGGGTTTCTTTAGTGGTTTTTCCGGAAGGGGCACGTACTTTCACAGGACATATGGGATATTTCAAGAAAGGAGCTTTCCAGTTGGCCGATGATTTACAGTTGGCAGTGGTGCCTGTCACCATCGACGGTTCATTTGAAATTCTACCACGTACAGGGAAGTGGATACATCGTCATCGTATGATTCTGACCATTCACGACCCTATTCCACCCAAAGGAAAAGGTATGGATAATATCAAAGCTACTATGGCAGAGGCTTATGCCGCGGTTGAAAGTGCACTTCCCGAAAAGTACAAGGGTATGGTGAAAAACGAAGATCAAGATCGGTGATATGGATACTAAATGTGGGGATACTCACGCACCCCCACATTCCTAACCAGTTTTTATGCATTAAATTATTAAAACTAGAAATTTAGATATTTTGATATGTGATAATTTGGTTAGACATCATTTGTAATTCCTGAAAAGTCAGGCTAAAAGCCTTCTTTATTTCTTTCTCAAGACTTTCCAGCGAGAAAGATTCATCTTTCATACCATTTATCCTACCTTTAAAACGGTTATTATATTGGCTACGGAATGTATCAGGGGTAACCAGTCCCCCCAGTCCGTAATCTCCTACTACAATCACCGGTTTCCGGCGCGCCACCCCTTCATACGCTGTAATCCCCGATCCGATAATCAGATCCGCCTCTTCAATCAGCTTACCTGTTTCACTTCCCGAAGATATATAAATTGTTTGATATTCCGGGCTTTCACTCAATAAAACTTCCACTCTTATTTTTATACGGGGATTAGCAATCCCAACAACAATGCAGGCTTTCTGTTCCACAAGCTGCAAATTACTCTCCTTATAAGAAGAAGTAACGGATAACTCATTAAAATTTTTCATATAGCTATTTGGTTTTTGTCTGCCCAAAAGTACGGCATATATCGAAAAACGCCAAAAAAGTCACCCGGACAAATTTAGCATACAGAATAAAACTTAAACAACTAATAATCAATAAAATACAAATACTATTTAAAAATAGAACCGGACAATTCATTTTTTATTTATCAAAATCCACCCAAATAAACAGCTAAATCATCTTGTGAAGAAATACCCAAACGCCCTTTTAACCTTCCCTTTGCTTTAGTTACAGAGTCAGAAGAAGTTTGAAAAATACGTGCAAGCTCTTCATTATTCAGTCCAAACTTGAGGAAGCAACAGATTTCAAGATCACGTTTAGTCAACGAAGGAGTTTTTTCAAGTAAACGGGTTACATAATTACAGTAAAGCAAATCGAACAAGCTGAATAATTTATAACGCTCCCCATCTGACAATTTACCTCTCAGCGTACCCTCCCTTATAGCGAGCAATAAACGAAAAGCTGATATATATTGTTCGGAAGAGGTTCCTACTGTCAATTCTCCCCCTAATTCCTTGAGCAGTCCCGATAATGTCTTATTCTGCATGCTCAAAAGAATGATTTTACCATTCAGTTCACCAACTTTCAGTCGGGTTTCTTCGAGCATCCTGTTCTCTTCCAACATTCGCTCCTTTGATTTCTGAATTTCATCTATTTCCTGCTGATAACACTTTATTTGTTCCTCATTTTCTTTGATTTGCGATTCAATTTCGATAATTTTATTCTTATGTTCCCTATTTTTACAATAATAATAACACATGCAAAAAGCTACTATCAGAAAAGAGGCTACACTCCACAAGGCAAAACTTGTATACTGTATCTTCATCCGCAAATTATCATTCCAAAGCTTCACTTTCTCATATTCTTTCTGCAAACGGACAATCAATTCGCCGGAGTTAACCTTTTCCATCGCATTAGTAATGGAATCCGCCTTCTCATGATAAATTATGGCTTCTTCAAAATTATCAATATCTTTTTCCAAAAAATACAAATAAGTATAAGCATCAATCCGTGTATATGGATGGGTAGCATTCATACTCAGCTTCAGATATTTCCGTGCATCCTGTATTCTTCCCATCTGCATATACAGATAGCCCAAAGACAAACATTCCATATACTTCTTCTCCTCATCAGTTTCTTTCTGATATGCAGACAGAAAATAAGGTTCGGCAGCATCCAAATTCCCCATTGAACGGTATAATATTCCCAGTTCATGCAGAATAGAAATCTCGAATGGATATTTCTTCAGTTCAGTTAACTCTAAAGCATATTTATAATAATAATAACTACTGTCCCACTGATTCTCAAACAAAAAGGAACGTGCCATATGAAGGCTGGATCGCACGATTCCCATAGAATCGCCCAATTGTTTGTGCATGGCAAATGCCTCCCGAAAATCTTCTAAAGCTTCGGCATGTATTTTTTGTTTTCGTTTTACTTTACCCGTTTCTTCAGCGACCAATGCCAGTAGTTCATCGTTTCGGACACTTGCAAAGTATTCTTTTGCAGAAAGGAAATAGCCCAAGGCTTCTTCGGCCTTATCAGACTCCAACAACACCCGTCCATAATAAAACTGAGCCTTTGCACGCATAAAAGGTTCTCGCTTATCCGGCATATAGTATTCCAAAGCCAATGCCATCAATGAGTCGGAACTAAATTTCATATAATTCTTATCCATAGCCTCTGTCATCAGCAGCGCATAATCGGCTCCTGCCTTGCCGCGCAGGTTCTCCGGATTAGGTATTGAATTTAAAATATACAAGGCTGTGTCCGGGCAGATGTCCATATACTCTTCCACTTTGGAAAAAGTCCTGTTGAGGACATCCGAATCCTTATGACACGAGATTAATAAGACAGAAATAAAAAAGAAAGCGGCAAATACAGAAGTAGTCGTTTTCATTTTTCTTGAGTTTTACGCAAAAATACGCAAAAAACTCAAAGTTTACTTATTTGTCGGAGTATTTTGTTCCAAACGTTGATGCTCTTCTATCAGTTTCATATTCTCTTTCGCTTTGGAAAGGAACTCACGCACGAGTTTATTACTCTTAAAAGAATAAGGGGCATCTTTTATTATATCATCTATCTGAGGAGTCATGACAGGATATGGCAAGGAACTGCAAAGCATCATGAACACACTCGGCCCGAGCACATTCTCATAATTGGTCGAGATGAAAGTTTTTACATACTGGTTCATTTCTTTCATCAGTGAATCGCCTTCCACCATGAGTTGTGAATGAATCTCTTCCAGATCGCCACCGTCCATCACCATGCGGGTTTCTTTTTGCTCCAGTTCACCGATGCTTTCTTCCAATTTATTTCTTTTGTCGATAAACTCATACAATGCCGAATTCAGAGGTGTACCCACTGCTTTCAGGTCGGTATTGCTGATAGTTACCGTGATCTTGCCATTTTCAAGCACAATCGGCATAATGCTTTCATTATCCATGTAGAGCGTTACCAGCTGCACGGAATCTATTTTCCCTTTCATGGAGAATCCTCCATGCACCACTTCAGCGGAATCCAGTTTTACCCATTCGCCGTCGTTCAGGGATTTAAGATACAACATTTTTCCATCCAGACTGTTTACAGAAGATGTTCCTTCAATCTTGTACTTACTGGTACAAGAAGCCAGAAATGGAAGCAAAAGCAAAAAAGGCAAAATTTTATTCACGTTCATCTATTCATTAAAATTCTGTGTGCAAAGGTACAACTGATTCAGAATTCAAGGAAACATTTTATCAATATTTAAATCTTGTAAGTCTCTTTTCTTTAATAATCCTTATAAACATACGTATAAGCGATTTTTTTTCATTTAGATTACCTAATTTTGCAGTTATGAAAACATCGACTTATGCCCCTTTTGCCAAACCGCTTTATGTGATGGTAAAGCCAGTAGGTGCCGTATGCAATCTTGCATGCGATTATTGCTACTATCTGGAGAAGGCAAATCTATACAAAGACAATCCGAAACACGTAATGAGCGATGAACTTCTTGAAAAGTTTATCGACGAGTACATCAACTCACAGACCATGCCACAGGTGCTTTTTACCTGGCACGGGGGAGAAACGCTGATGCGTCCGCTCTCTTTCTACAAAAAGGCGATGGAACTGCAAAAGAAGTATGCCCGGGGACGTACGATCGACAACTGTATCCAGACCAACGGAACAATGCTCACCGATGAATGGTGCAAGTTTTTCCACGACAACAACTGGCTGGTAGGTGTCTCTATCGACGGGCCGCAGGAATTTCACGACGAGTACCGCAAAAACAAGATGGGAAAACCTTCTTTCGTGAAAGTGAGGCAGGGTATCAATCTGCTGAAAAAGCATCAGGTAGAATGGAATGCTATGGCTGTCATCAATGACTTCAATGCTGATTATCCGTTGGATTTCTACCATTTCTTTAAGGAAATAGACTGTCATTATATCCAGTTTGCGCCTATTGTAGAACGTATCCTTCCGCATCAGGACGGACGACACCTCGCCTCTCTTGCTGAAAACAAGGAAGGAACGTTGGCTGACTTCTCAATCACTCCGGAGCAGTGGGGCAAGTTCCTCTGTACTCTTTTTGACGAATGGGTAAAGAAAGATGTAGGCAACTACTACATACAGATATTCGACTCTACCCTCGCCAACTGGATGGGCGAGCAACCCGGCGTATGCTCCATGGCAAAAACCTGTGGACATGCCGGTGTGATGGAATTTAACGGAGACGTTTATTCCTGTGACCACTTTGTGTTCCCCGAATATAAATTGGGAAATATCTACAACCAAACGCTCGTGGAAATGATGCATAGCGAACGCCAGCATAACTTCGGAAACATGAAATATCAGTCTCTTCCGGCTCAATGTAAGGAATGTGAATTCCTCTTTGCCTGCAACGGAGAGTGTCCGAAGAATCGTTTCAGCCAAACATCGGAAGGCGAACCCGGCTTGAATTACTTATGCAAAGGATACTATCAGTTCTTCAAGCATGTAGCTCCATACATGGACTTCATGAAAAACGAACTGATGAACCAACGTCCACCGGCAAATATTATGGAAGCCCTGAAGAACGGAACATTCAAAGCTGAATAATCAGAAACAGAACATATTAACAATCATATATTTAACTTTTATCACTTAATTAATGAATAGACTAAGACTTTATTTATTGGCGCTGACTGCGCTGATCGTATGTTCCGCCAAGGCGGATGAAGGTATGTGGTTATTGCAACTGATGCAGCAGCAACATTCCATAGATATGATGAAAAAACAAGGTTTAAAGTTGGAAGCCCAAGATTTATATAATCCCAACGGTGTATCTCTAAAGGATGCTGTCGGCATATTCGGTGGGGGATGTACGGGAGAAATCATCTCACCGGAAGGTCTGATCCTGACAAACCATCACTGTGGTTATGCTTCCATCCAACAACACAGCAGCGTTGAACACGATTATCTGACCGACGGTTTCTGGGCCACTTCCCGAGATAAGGAACTTCCTACTCCGGGACTAAAATTCACCTTTATCGAACGTATTGAAGATATTACCGATATTGTCAACGCAAAAATCGCCGCTAAAGAAATCACCGAATCAGAATCATTCACAGGTGCGTTTCTTCAGAAACTGGCAGAAGAACTTTACTCTAAAAGTGATCTGAAAGATAAAAAAGGAATTGTGCCGCAAGCACTTCCGTTCTATGCCGGAAATAAATTCTATCTGTTTTATAAGAAAATATATCCGGACGTACGTATGGTTGCCGCACCGCCTTCTTCTATCGGTAAGTTCGGCGGTGAAACGGATAACTGGATGTGGCCGCGTCACACAGGTGACTTCTCCATGTTCCGTATCTATGCAGATGCTAACGGTGAACCGGCAGAATACAGTGCAGACAATACTCCTCTGAAAACCAAGAAACATTTGTCTATCTCCATCAAAGGTCTGAAAGAAGGAGATTATGCAATGATCATGGGATTCCCCGGAAGTACAAGTCGTTATCTGACTGTATCGGAAGTAAAAGAACGTATGGAATCTGAAAACGAACCGCGTATCCGTATCCGGGGTGCCCGCCTGGCTGTCCTGAAAGAAGTAATGAATGCCAGCGACAAAATCCGTATCCAGTATGCCAACAAGTATGCCGGTTCCAGCAACTACTGGAAGAACTCCATCGGAATGAACAAAGCGATTATTGATAATGACGTGCTGGGTACAAAGGCTGCGCAGGAAGCTAAATTCGCAGAATTTGCTAAAGCAAAGAACAATGCCGAATACGCAGAGGTAGTAAAGAAAATAGATGACCTGGTAGCTAAAACCGCTCCTCTCAACTATCAGTTCACTTGTTTAAGAGAAACATTCTTCGGCGCTATCGAATTCGGTAGTACCCTATTATCCAAAACACGGGAAGCACTGGTAGAAAAGAACGACTCTTTAATCAACGCACGCATAGAAGCTCTGAAAGAAACCTATGACGGTATACATAATAAGGACTACGACCACGAAGTAGACCGTAAGGTAGCCAAAGCTCTGTTCCCGCTTTACGCAGAAATGATTCCGGCTGACCAGCGTCCGTCTATCTACAAGGTGATCGAACAGAAATACAAAGGCGACTATGACAAGTTTATCGACGATATGTATGACAACTCCATCTTCGCCAACCGTGAAAACTTTGAAAAGTTCATCAAAAAGCCGACAGTGAAAGCTATCGACAACGACCTGGCTTTACAATATTGCCAATCTAAATATGACTTGTTCGAGCAAATCGTTTCACAACTGAAAGATATGGATCAGGAACTCGCCTTGCTGCACAAGACCTATATCCGTGGCCTTGGCGAAATGAAACTGCCTGTACCTTCTTATCCGGATGCTAACTTTACCATTCGCCTGACTTATGGTAACGTGAAACCTTATGACCCGAAAGACGGCGTACACTACAACTATTACACTACTACCAAAGGTATTCTTGAAAAAGAAAACCCGGAAGACCGTGAATTTGTTGTACCTGCCAAACTGAAAGAACTGATAGAAAAGAAGGATTACGGACGTTATGCTTTACCGAACGGAGATATGCCTGTTTGCTTCCTCTCTACCAACGACATTACCGGTGGTAACTCCGGCAGCCCGGTATTGAACGAAAACGGAGAACTGATCGGTTGTGCTTTTGACGGTAACTGGGAATCATTGAGTGGTGATATTAACTTCGACAACAACCTGCAACGCTGTATCAACCTGGATATCCGTTATGTCCTGTTCATCCTTGAGAAATTGGGCAACTGCGGACATCTGATTAACGAAATGACAATCGTAGAATAAATGAGAAAACAAATCCTATTTACCATCTTTTCACTGGCAACTCTCAGCATCCACGCCGACGAAGGCATGTGGATGCTAACCGACCTGAAAACTCAGAATGCAGTTGCCATGCGTGAACTTGGTCTTGAAATTCCTGTCGAAGAGGTATACAACGCAAACGGTCTTTCTCTGAAAGATGCGGTTGTACACTTTGGCGGTGGATGCACGGGAGAGGTTATTTCTTCCGAAGGACTGGTTCTGACAAACCATCATTGCGGTTATGGAGCTATCCAGCAGCATAGCAATGTAGAGCATGATTACCTGACTGAAGGTTTTTGGGCTATGAACCGCGAGGCGGAGCTTCCTACTCCGGGACTTACCGTCACATATATCGACCGTATTCTCGATGTGACCGATTATGTCACCGAGCAATTAAAGAAAGATCCGGATCCAGAAGGAGTCAACTACCTGTCACCAAGCTATCTTAGCAAGGTAGCAAAACGTTTTGCCAAAGCCGAGAATATAGAAATTACTCCCGCCACCAAACTGGAGCTTAAGGCTTTCTATGGTGGAAACAAATACTATATGTTCATCAAAACGGTGTACAGCGACATTCGTATGGTGGGTGCTCCCCCTTCTTCCATTGGTAAATTCGGAGCAGATACCGATAACTGGATGTGGCCGCGTCATACGGGGGATTTTTCTCTTTTCCGTATTTACGCGGATAAAGATGGGAAACCGGCAGCCTATTCTAAAGACAACGTTCCTTTGAAAGTTAAGAAACATCTGACTATCAGCCTCGCCGGAGTACAGGAAGGTGATTTCACCTTTGTCATGGGATTCCCCGGACGCAACTGGCGATACATGATTTCCGATGAAGTGGAAGAACGTATGCAGACTACCAACTTCATGCGTCAGCATGTACGTGGGGCCCGTCAAAAGGTACTTATGGATCAAATGCTGAAAGATCCCGCCGTACGTATTCATTATGCCAGCAAGTATGCATCATCTGCCAACTATTGGAAGAATGCCATCGGTATGAACGAAGGTCTGGTACGTCTCAACGTATTGGATACCAAACGTGCACAACAAGAAGAACTTTTGGCACGTGGACGTGAAAAAGGAGATGATTCTTATCAGAAAGCTTTCGATGAAATCCGTTCTATCGTAGCTCATCGCCGTGATGCTCTCTATCATCAGCAGGCTATTAATGAAGCATTGGTAACAGCTCTTGATTTTATGCGTATTCCTTCTACAATGGAAATGGTTGCTGCCTTGAAATCTAAAGATAAAGAGAAGATAAAAGAAGCAAAGCTAAACCTGAAAAAAGAAGCTGATAAATATTTTGCCAATGTTCCTTTTCCGGAAGTGGAGAAAATGGTCGGCAAAGAAATGCTGAAAACTTATGCCAAGTATATTCCGGCAGAACAGCGGATTAATATCTTCGAGATTATCAATTCCCGTTTTAAAGGTAATATCGACGCGTTCGTCGATGAGTGCTTCGAACACTCCATCTTCGGCAGTCCCCAAAATTTTGAGAAGTTTATCAAAAAGCCGAGCTTGTATAAAATAGGATACGACTGGATGGTATTATTCAAATATTCCATTACCGACGGGATACTGAAAACGGCTATCGCCATGAAAGAAGCGAATCAGAACTACGATGCCGCCCACAAAGTATGGGTGAAAGGCATGATGGATATGAGACAGGAAAAAAGTATTCCTATTTACCCGGATGCAAATTCTACTTTACGGTTGACATACGGCCAGGTACTTTCTTATGAACCGTTCGATGGTGCTGTTTATGATGCCCATACCACCCTTAAAGGAGTAATGGAGAAAGAAGATCAGGGAAACTGGGAATTTGTTGTACCGCAAAAACTGAAAGAGTTATACGCAGCCAAAGACTATGGACGCTATGGCAAAAACGGTGAAATGCCCGTCTGCTTTATTGTAAACACTGACAATACAGGCGGAAACTCCGGTAGTCCGGTCTTCAACGGTAAAGGTCAGTTAGTAGGAACTGCTTTCGACCGTAACTTTGAAGGATTGACGGGCGACATTGCTTTCCGTCCTTCATCACAGCGTGCCGCCTGTGTCGATATTCGCTATACACTCTTTATCATAGATAAATTTGCGGGAGCTTCCCATATCATTGATGAATTGACTATTGCGGAATAAATAGAAGAATTATTTATAAAGAAGAAATGGATAATGAAGCCTGATTCGCTCATTATCCATTTTTCTTTTGTTCGTACCTTCATTTTGTGTTTTTCGATACGTAAAGTCCCCTCTTTTACATTACAAGATAATATCTTCAAGATTACTATTTTGTGAACAAAAACAGTTTTTTCCCGTTATATTAATGAAATAGAATTTATATTTGCAGTCTTCAATGGCTGCCATTTAACTTTAAGAAAGGAAAGATTATGGAAAAGTTTGAAGATTTGATAAAGTCACCGGTACCCGTTTTGGTTGATTTCTTTGCTGAATGGTGCGGACCTTGTAAAGCAATGAAACCCGTTTTGGAAGAACTGAAATTAGTTGTAGGTGACAAAGCCCGGATTGTAAAGATAGACGTTGACCAGCATGAAGAACTGGCTACTAAATATCGTATACAGGCCGTACCTACCTTTATAGTATTCAAGGATGGGGAAGCGGTGTGGAGACATTCCGGCGTAATCCATAGCAGCGAACTGCAAGGGGTTATCGAGAAACATTATACATAAAAAGATAAAGATAACGAATGAAGAAAGTATTAGTAATGGTGGCTCTTGTCATGGTAAGCGTGATTGTATACGCTTTCAATGACAAAGCAGAAGCCAGTCAAGGTAAAAAAGAGGTAACAGGTAACGGTGAAGTCGTCGTAATGAACAAGGAAATGTTTCTGAAAGACGTCTTCGATTATGAAAAATCAAAAGAGTGGAAATACAAAGGTGACAAGCCCGCCATTATCGACTTATACGCTGATTGGTGCGGGCCTTGCCGCCAGACAGCTCCTATCATGAAAGAATTGGCAAAGGAATATGCAGGGAAAATAACAATCTACAAAGTAAATGTGGACAAGCAGAAAGAACTGGCAGCCCTGTTCAACGCAACAAGTATTCCATTGTTCGTATTCATCCCCATGAAAGGAGATCCACAGCTTTTTCGCGGAGCTGCTGACAAAGCAACTTACAAGAAAGCAATTGATGAATTTTTATTGAAGTAAAAAAGGGAAAAATATAGTAACGCTATCCGGTAAGGATAGTGACGCTATAACAAGTAAATAGTGACGCTATTCTTACCGGATAGCGTCACTATTTTTATATTCTTATCAGACCTTATTTAAAATATCCTACAGGATGGTTCATCATAGGAACCTGCGTATCTTTCAGCTTCAGCACTTTCTTCAATTGATTATTATCCATCGAAGCACGTGGCACCGTAGCTAACTTGGCTGCAGAACAGAAGATTGAAATATTCTGCGAAACGATTCCTGCATCCATAGCTCCTATCAACTGGGTATGAGGTTTCTTTGCATCCCCTAAACGGGAAAGGTCGCTAATCAAAACCAGAGAAACCGGAGCTGATTTCACAAAAGCCTGTCCACCGGCTACCGCACTCCGATTATCACCCTCAGCTACCAAATTCAATTGATGATTTTTCGCATCATACAAATAACTGCCTTCAGGCAACACTACATATACATCCACATCCTGCTTGTTCATAGCTGAAGGAGCGGTTCTTTTCCCTGAATCTTTCCGGTTAATTCCATTAGCAGCCCATAATAAATCCGACAAGTCAGCCAAGCTCAAGGCTTTGGATGCAAACTCTCTGGTCGAATGACGTTCGGACAATGCCTTCATCACTGCACCTGTACGATTCAAATTAGGTTGCGGCAACTTAATCACTTTATCAGCAGCAAAGGCAGCCACCGAAAGCACTAAACAAACTAACAATAGTTGTACTCTTTTCATAACTGTGGTATTTAAAAGTTGATGAGCAAATATAAAGAAAAAAGGTCTGTATTCATTTTTGAATACAGACCTTTTAAGAGTTATTATGAGGTTTGATTATTTATCACCGAAATAACGGTTGTACAGACCTTCAAAACCTTTACCGTGACGAGCTTCGTCCTTGCACATTTCGTGTACAGTGTCGTGGATAGCATCCAAGTTCAAAGCTTTAGCACGAGTTGCGATACGTTTTTTATCTTCGCATGCACCTTGTTCAGCATCTTTACGTTTCTGCAAGTTGGTTTTAGTATCCCAAACACAGTCACCCAGCAATTCTGCAAATTTTGCAGCATGCTCAGCTTCTTCCCAAGCGTAACGCTTGAAAGCTTCAGCTACTTCAGGATAACCTTCACGGTCTGCCTGACGGCTCATAGCAAGATACATACCAACTTCAGTACATTCACCCATAAAGTGATTGTTCAGATCCTTGATCATTTCTTCATCGCAACCTTTTGCAACACCGATAACGTGTTCGTCAGCAAAAGACAATGCACCACCTTCTACTTCAACAACTTCTACGAACTTGCTGGCAGGAGCTTTACACAAAGGACATTTCTCAGGAGCTGCGTCACCTTCATAAACGTAACCGCATACAGTACATCTAAATTTTTTCATTTTCTTCTCAATTTTAAATTAATTAGTCAATACGTGTTTCTTTATCTTTTCTCAAGCAATTCTTACATATACCTTTATAATAATAATGCACTTCAGATACCTGATGTCCGTCCATCTCCAAACTTTCCACTTTTTTTATCGCTTCCGGACATTGCAAATCATAAATGTGTCCGCAACGTTTGCAAAGGAAGTGGGAATGAATGGATGTATCCGCATCAAAATTAGTATTCTTCTCATCAATCGTAAGCATCTGAGCCGCCCCTTGTTCCGAAAACAATTTCAAAGTATTATAAACTGTCGTCTTTGAAAGCGTAGGCATAGATGGAGACAATGCTGTATAAATATCATCTGCTGACGGATGAATGGGATGCTCCATCAAATATTGCATGATAGCAATGCGTTGCATTGATGGCTTTATATTATGCTCTAATAATCTTTCGTACGGTTTCATCATTTATCCCTTCTTTTCCAAACTTGTATTCATTACAATTATAAATCCAATGCAAAGATAGAAAGCCTTAATGGTATATCCAAATATTTTCAAGTTTTTTTTAGAAAGATTCCGGTTAACAGTATAAATACCTGTATCTTTGTACCATGAAATTCAAGTTTATCATATTATTTTATTTCACTATTATTGCATTTGCAGCTACAGCCCAGACAGGCAATAATATTGTCTTTGAGAAACAATCGTATGACTTTGGAACGTTTTCCGAAGATGGAGAGAACCAAACATGTGATTTCAAGTTTACTAATCAAGGAGACAGAGCAATAGCTATCACCCATGTGCAAACCACGTGTGGTTGTACGGTAGCCAAATATACACGAGCACCGATCCAACCGGGGAAAGGCGGTACTATCAGCGTTACTTATAATCCACAGGGACGTCCGGGAAAATTTAACCGTTCCATTTTGGTCGATATTACCGGAAGCAATGCAAAAATAAAATTGACCATTTCGGGAATTGTCACTCCGGGAGCACAGCGCAAAGACAAACGTTTCCCATATGTTATGGGTAGTATGCAATTAAAAACAACAAGAGTCCGTTTTTCACCGATGCGTGGAAATGAACAGGAACAAAACATAGTAATTGTTAATAGTGGCAAAGAACCGATTCGTTTGCAGTTCCGTTCCTTAGACACAACCCTTTCCGGCTATACTGTTCCAAGAGTAATATCTCCCGATTCAATAGGAGAAATACGAGTCTGCCGCAAAGCAGATGCCACAAAAATGCAAGCTAAATGTATCAGACTAAAAGAAGATAAAACATATCTTTCTAAAATAGGATACATTTATATTGAAATAGCCACAGAGAAATGCAAACATTGATTCTAATATAAAAAGTGGCTGGCAAAACCTAATCGCTTAAAACCAGCCACTTTTACCAAAGAGAAAGTTCTTCCAATCTTATCAATAAGTAAAATTCCGACGGACACCGACTGTCCCGTCTGTATGTGACCAATCAACCACACTACTTTGCAACTGTCTGGAATCCGTCCAATTGCCATAAGCATCATAAGAAAGATACGTATATTCTTCTTTATCTGTCATTTCATCTTCCGAGCCCTCATTCTCAATATATTGAACTCGCTGCAAATAGTTCTTAGAATCATACGTATATGTCCAATCAAAGATAGTAGAGCCCATATCCATTTTCTTTACCGCAGGCAGCAATAGCTGTCCTTCAGCATAACGGGTAATGGTACGAACTGATTCAATTCCATCTTCAATTGTCCTGACATCTTGTGTTAAAAGCCGCCCTTCAGTATCATAAGTATACATTGTGGATTCCTCACTCATAACTGTTGCACCGCGAGATGTTGTAACAACTTTCTTTGCCGGATATGAGCTTCCGGATTCATACAAATATTCTGTTTTAATATTACCACTCCATGTTTCCTCTTCATAAGCAGCTTTCCCGTCATCATATATATATGAAATGGAGCCATCTTCACTAATGATACTTTGTAAGCCTTTCACTAGAAAGAACTCCATTTTTCCCAAAGGAAAAATAAGAGGAACATAATTAGTATGCTCACCATAATTCAAAGTATATACAAGCGGGTCATCTCCCAAAGGAGTAACAGTCGCCTTGATGAGTCTCCCATTTCCATCATATTCATAGGAGTAGCAAGCAACGGTCTGCCACACATCACGGGATAAAGGTTCAACACCTGTTGGATTATAATATGTTATTTGTCCCGCAGAATTAAAACGCATATCGAAAATCACGTTTTCTTCTTCAATCTCCGAACCTTTATCAAAAGAATATGTTGATTCCACAACCCTACTTACCGAACCTTTCAAACCGAAAAAAGCCAAATGCGAATTTTCCCAGAAAGGAATCTTCGCATCCGGCTTTTCATCATTATGCTCGTCATTGCATGAAGCAATGACGAGACACAATATTATAAGCAGATAAAGGAATTTATTCATCTGACTTCTTTTTTAAAGACTCCAGATATTCATCAAAATCTTTAGGCAGTTCATAAGTTGCCTTACAGCCATCTACCGGACAAACCGCACGAGTCACGCCAGAAGAATTACGGTTGTACACAATTACATTTCTACGGGGCAATAACAAATCCTCTTTATTCTCCATTTTGAAATTCTCGATGCAACACCACGTTGCCGGAACTTGCCAAGTCAAAGACGGACAGTTATCTACATTTACACAATGCAAATAGAATGGTTTGGATACTTTTTCTGTTACACCCTTAATTACGTCTTCCTGTTCTTTAAGATATATACCGGCATTTGCAGAGAAAGAAGTCAATCCTGCATTATCTGAGAAATCCAGAATTGAGATATACGGGTTTTTAGAAAATACACCATCACCAATAGCATTAATATTATTTTTAGCTAATGCCAAAGAACGCAGATTAGGCAATGCCGACAAATCCGGAATAGCAGATAAACCACAATCATCCAATTTGAGTTCTATCAAGCTTTCTGAATTCATTTTTGGGAAAGTATTAATCTTGTTTCCATCCAGAACCAACATTTCTAATTCGTCCGACAAGCCATTCAACTCACTTTCCGAGACAGAAGTGATTTTATTATTCGCCAATGTAAGTGTGCGCAATCTTCCTTTTGCAATCTTCGGAATAGACGTAAAGCCACAATTATCTAATAGCAGTCCTCCCATGCGAACACCTTCACCGCGATTTTCCGGTAAAGCATTCAAATTAGGATTATTACGGAAATCAAAAGTCGACATCATCTTCATTCCAAAGATATTAGAAGGCAGTGTAGTCAACTTGGTGTCATTCATCCGCAGTGAAACCACTTTCTGCAAATTCTCTGCTAGTGCAGCAGGAAACTCTGATATGGTGTTTCCGCTAATCTCTAAATCACGAAGTTCCGGAAGTTCTCCCAATCTTGCAGGAAGCTCTGTCAATTGACTGTTCACAACAGTTAGTGAACGTAGATTCTTCATTTTTTCAAAGTTCTTCGGGAAAGCTTTGAATCCGGTATTCATAATCAAAATGGAATAAAGTGTAGATTTATCCAAACTTTCGGGCAACTCTTCAAATTCCGGAATATTCATAATCTGTATTCCTTCCAAAGTAGAGAATGTACTAATAAGTTCAGGCAATTTCTTCATTCCGGGGAACGCTTTATTATCAAAAATGATAGTTGCCAGATAGGATATATTCCCATAATCATCCACCTCAAACTCTAGGTTTTCCCAAGTCAGCAGATCTTCATTCTCCACACGCCACGTTTTAGGCCATTTGGTAGAATCAGTTCCCAGAACTTGTTCGCACAGACCAAACAATTGATTACGCAACTGATTATTAACATACACAAAACGAATAGAAACAGGGAAATAGAAAGTCGCCATTTCTCCATGCTTAACTGTGATATTATTTTCATCATCCACATAAGCTTCCTGAATCTGCGCACCCTTATTATTATAAGCTACATATTTCACCACCTGATAAGTACCTTCTTCCAAAGCCAGAACCTCGGAAGTCAATTCGTCTTCATTACCAGTTAAATCAACTGTCTTCAAATTGATTTTCTTACCATCCTTTTCCAGTGTCACTTTCAGCCGTGCCATATCTTCCAATGTAGATATGGTAAAGACTTTATTACGCACAAACTTAAAAGTCACTTCTCCTTGGCCCTCGGCTAAGGTTGCAACTTCATCATCATCTGAGCAGCCCGTAAACAGAGCTGCACAGACCATGAAACAGAATAGAAGTGTCGCCTTCATATACATTGTCATTTTCATTTCCAATTCAAATACCAGTTTTTATTAAGCATTCTATAATATCTCCAATTACCATGCAAAGGCACCGTATTGAGGTCTTCCTGAGTCAATGAAGGTAATTTTGCCGCAACAGCAGCCGCTTCTTCGTCTTCCGGACAAGTACGGTTATATTCAGCCGGGAATTCCGCAAACTTGGTAGGAGCATTTGTAAAGCCAGCCATAATGCCTCTATTATCATACCCTTCTTGATTGAATAATAACAAGAACGGATTCCAACAAGCCAGATATTTGTGATACAATATCCAATCAGGAACTTTACCTGTGAGACGATTCAGATTCAATGTCAAATATTTCATATTAGGAAGAACTCCATCTTTAACACCATCCAAATCAGGAATACTGCCATAGAAATAGTTGTATGACATATGAAGCTCTTCCAAAGCTACCATATCACGGAATAACCATTCAGATTTAGATAAATCACCACCTAGTCCAATCGTTTCCAATGTTTCATTTCTTGGAATATCCGTACTCAGATTCATAACGGTGCCACTTACACGGTTACTACCCAAGTCTAAATATTTAAGTTGGTTTTTCAATCCTAAAAGTACATCTTTGATTGACTCCAAGCTCAGAATTGTATTACCATTCAAATCCAACTCTTCCAAGCTCTGCATATGAGCCATTTCGGCAGGAAGGGAATTAACACCATATCCCATCAGAGAAAGACTCTTTAATTTAGTCAACGAAGCAATTTCCGGTCCTAATGCTATTTTCTTCCTATATCCATTTGCATTAGCTATAGCTGCAAACGTCTCCAATTCTGTCAGATATTTAATCTGATACGGAATAGTTTCATCCGTATCAATCATTGACAAACGGAAACTTACAACACGAAGTTCTGTTGTATCTTTCTTTGAAACTCCCGTTAATGGATTATAATAGTCATATGTACGTTCCTCTACAACAACATTATCCCAATGGATAATCGGTCGACTGGCAGAAGGGGTACCTGAATTCATGACTCGCATAATCGCCAGAACCGCCAATGAATCACCTTCACGTGAAGGTATAATCACCGGAGCCTTCTCCTGAATGATTTTCACTACTTTATTGAGCATTGCCGTTTCCCCGGAAGCACGATTAGTTGTTAATGGCTTCTGATTAAACTGCACTTCAGCAATACGGTTACCTTTATCAAAATCCGAGTAGGTTTTAAATTTAAAACGGAATTTCTGCTTACGCGGAATGGTTGTAGACGGAGTATAGGTTGAAGTTCCATCAAGAGTCAACCAAGCCTTTGCCTCTTCCGGGATTACCACCTCAAAAGGAACATTAGCTATAGCCTCGACATCTACATAAGCTTTCTCAGGAGCAGCATAAGATGGTACTGTCACCTCTGACTCTGCAAAGTCGATAGTGGGTTCATATCCATATTGCTTCACCAAAACTTCAGCTAAATCTCCTTTATCAGAATAAAATATAATTCGGCCGGTACGTTCCTTATACAAATAAGAAGAATCTGCCTTTATCACACATACTCCATTTCCTACTCCAGTAGCCGGACTGACCATGCACCAATCATTTTCAGCTTCGGCAGTCCATGTCTGATCAGTAGCGATTTTCAATTCAATGGTTCCACCATTATTCAAGAACTGCATTTCTGTCTGATCAACAGAAAAACCGCTAACCACATCATCATCATCTTTGCAAGAAGATACCAATAATATTATCAGGGCAACTATTGCCCAACACATTGTTCTCATATCTTTAAATAAATAATTCATAAATTCTGTTTCCTCCATTATTTATTCATATCCAAATCCAGTATCGGACATCCTATTATATACTGATTCGAATCATATACCAAGTTGTATAAACCGGAAGATATTTTCGAACATACTGCTGACGGAATAGTCACATCAATATTATTATTATCAGTAATATTAAACTCGGCCAACAATGTTGGGAAGTTAGATTCTGGAATCTTACGAATATCATTGTCTGATACATCTAAAAGTCTTAAAGTAGCATATCCCGGATAAGACGACAATGCAGTCGGCCAATCTTTTAAAGGACGTGTTTCCTTACCTGTCTTTTTATCAATATCCCACTGATCATTCAGATATAGTTTATTCAACATTGGCAATTCCATAGCTTTCATCGGAAAAACTCCGAATCTGTTGTAAGACAAGTTTAAACCAGATACGAATACCAGATTTCTGGAATTAAACTCAATAGGAAGATACCTGAGATTATTTCCTGACAAATCCAATGCTTCCAATACTTCTAATTCTTCAAATGAGCAAGGGGGCAACGTATCTAATTCACAATTGTTTATCAACAGATAACTAATACCTGAACCCTTCAACGCTCCCGGGAAATAACCCTTTCCTTTTTCATCCTTATTGGCTTTACCAAAATCGTTTTTAGTAAGTGTCAATGTTTCAACATTGATACCATTAAATCCTTCAGCAAAACGCTCTATATGATTATCGGAAAAGTCTACGCTCGTAGCCTGATATTTACTATCCTTTCCATCTTTGAATAAATTAGGAAATACTTTCAGCATATTGTTAGAAGCTGAAAATGTTTCAATATCGTCCGTTTCGCAGAAGTCATCTGCAATCTCTGAAATCTTGTTATCATCAAAGAATGCTTGTACCGGCGCAAGTTTACGTCCTGTTCCCGGTAGCTTTCTCAACTTGTTAGTAGAAAAGTCCAGCAAGCCAATCTTAGTCGCTTCAGTTAGTGCCATAGGAAATTCCTCCAATCCGCAAGACGACACATACAAAATTTGCAATTCATCTTTGCAACTTGTTATGAACTCGTTCAATCCATTCAACAATTCGGAAGGCTCCATTGTCGTATTACAACTGAAGTTCAATGAAATAACCTTTTTCATCTTCTTCAAAGCTGTAGGGAATTTCTTAAACTGACAATTATAAAATTCCACATCAGTCAAATCAGGCAGTTCTGCCAATTCTACCGGAAGGTCATCATCATTCCGCCCTATCAGACAATTCGCAACAAAAAGATAATTAAGCTTGGTTAGATTGCGAATGGTAGCCGGAATCTTCGTGATACGATTGGAAATAGACCCTTGAGCAAAATCATAAGTACCGGAAGTTGCATATTTCAAAGGAGCAACTTTTTTCGAAGTATACAGTTTTCCATTATCTATTGGTGATGGATGTAAAATTCTCAATCTTTCCTTCGCAATTTCCATTCGACGACCACGATAATCAATCCCTTTACGATACAAATCAATAGGGTTCAAACTATAGCTTACCTTATCGCCTTCAAAGTTCTCAACAGAAGCCAAGTCATTATGAGTACCCAATGACAAAGAAACTATTTCTGTCAAATCTCCCAAAGCATCAGGTATGGCTCCTTTAGGATTAAACGAACCTAGTTCCAATGTTTTCACACGACCATAATTATCCAGTTCAACACCGGGCTGATTTCCCCATTCGTCTATCGGACGATTAGCAAAACGCCAGTTTGCTCCTGTCGGGAAAGATTCACCTGCATAGCTCCAATTCGGTCCATCCATGTTTACCCAAATAGTATAAAGGGCAATATAATCTTTGATAGCATACATATTTTCCGGAAATTTGATATTCACGCTTCCTTCTGTATAATCCCCTGTAGTGACTTTCACATAAGTATCTTTCAAATCTGCTGCCAACAAAATGCTTCTACGATCTTTATCGTACATCATGTAACGGGTTATCTCATACTCTCCGGATTCCCAACTTACAGTGTCAGTATGCAGATACTTCTCATTCTTTGTTTCGTAAATCTTGAAAGGATGCGGAGTAGCATACTCGCTTGTACCTTTCTTACGGTAGTAGATATCTATTTCTTCAACATTATCATAACTAAATTCTTTTGGTTCGCCTTCTAATGCAGCACGAGACTTCGCTTTATTAGCTTTATCCATTTCTTCATCATAGTTGGATAAATCTTTCAATAAATCAAAGTATACATATCCGCGTACGGTAGCTTTCACTTTCACATCAAGCTCTGTAAGATGTCCACCCGTAATTTGGAATGTAAGTGACTCGTCCGGGTAAATAGTGGCTAATCTTTCAGGCTTCTCCATACCGGGCTTCACCGCTCCGAAAAGCGTATAGCTCATGATGCGATATTCACCTGTGCGCAATTCCAGGTTCTCAGATTCCAATCCGAGATCTGTAGCATTCGCTACAGAACTCAGATTCAAGGATTGTGTTACATACATATCATTGTACAGCATAGATACCTCCACCTTCTTTGCATCAGACATATAATCCAATGTTGTGGCTCTAGTTACAGTCTTCGAAGAAGTCAGATGTAACTTGAGGAATCCTGATGTTCCATTGCCAGATACGACATCATCGTCTGAACAACTTGACACCAATGCTATGCAAAGCATTGCCGTAAACAACCAGTTTATTTTTCTTAATAGATTCATTTTCTTTATCAAAAAATTATAAAGTTATTTTTTATCTTCCACAGTAAAACTCATAATAATCTTATTGCCAAGGTTACCTGCAACCAAATAATACGTTGTTTTAGTTCTATTAGGTTTATCACTTTTAGAATATTCTGTCAATGTGATAGTTCCAATAGTTGGATCATACTCGCTTTCTGGAACAATTTTAGCTGAAGAAAAGAAATCTCCTAGTCCATAATTTATGTCATCTGGACAAACATCACCAACAGCATATTTAGGTTCTCCTGTTTCCCAATACCATGTCGCCCCGACACCTAATTCTGTTGCAAGGTCTAAACCACTATAATAAAACTCATTTTTATCCAATGGTAATTGCAATTTTTGGTCTTTCAAATCTGATTCCAATTTGGTTACATCCATTTCTTCTTTATTTTGTCCTAAGACAATATAACTATCCGCTAATTCCGGACGTAATTCCCATGTACCAGACTCTTCATTAAAGTCAAATAGATCTGATCCCAATATATCACCATATTCAGGATCTGCATACTTCTTAGTAGAAACAGCAAACAATGCAAAGAATCGATTCTCATAGGCAAGCATTTCACCGTTCATACCCGTTTCTGATTCAGGATCACGAGCATTCATTTCAATTGTATACTCACCAGATTGAATAGCTGAACGATTCCTTATAACCGGGTTACATTGTCCCCAAGGAGAATTTATCATCATATAATCATCCGGATCATAACCGTCAGTATCAACCCTAACACGTCTGACTACAGAAGGAACACTATTGTCGGACAACACGACTCTTAATAAAAGAAGAGAGACATCATCCAGATTCGCTGCCTTCACTTTAAAATTCATCTTTCCGCCCTCTTTAGCAAACATATATACACCCGTAGTTTGATCCTTTCCTGCTTCTATAAAATTAGTCTCATCAATAAAGATATAATCTTCACCAACACCTTCCACAAGAACAGGCAAGTTTTTTATAACCTCATTCGTGTTAGCATCTAATACTTCGATTTTTCCTCCAGTTAAATCATCAGTATCTAAAACCCCATCTTTTATCTCAACATTCATTGAAATCTGAGTTTCGAAGAAATTCTTTGAAATATTCGCGTTTATTATAGTCGCTTCTGAATAATCTGAAGAATTTTGTAATTTCCACGCAACATTAGATATTACTTTTACAACAGACTTATAGGTTCCTGCATCATTCATCAATGTAGTAGCAGCAATTGATTCTTCATCTTTATAGAAAGTTACAGATGGAGTAATTCCGGCAAATTTCACAGCATATTCCTTTGTTGCCGGAGTACGAGTTTCTGCCTGATATGCGAAACTGACAATTGCAGCCTGCTCGCCATATCCGCCTGCGGCATAGAGTTTTTCAGGATCTGCATGGAAAACATATTTTCTTGAGCCATCATTATTTCGTCCCTTATCCTCATAAGTCAACCAATCCGGTGATATGGTAATTGAATAATCATAGTTGCTCTTAACACTTACTTCAGCAGTAATCTCCTGTTTTTCATTATCAATAGCCAGGCTAGTTCCATTCTGATCTTCGGTAGAGAAAGTGAGAACAGAGCCTTTCTCGCCTTGAGTCACAATAATATCGACAGACTTTCCACTTGCCTTGTCTTTGATAGTAATAGTACCGATACGAGTTTTGAAATCATCATTATTCTCAACGGTTACTATTATTTTCTGCTCACCGGCAGAACCTGTTCTTTTACTCAAATCTATCCAGTTATGACTTACAATAGCAGTCCAATCATTTTCTGCAACAAATGTGATTGTTACAGCATCATTGTCAGCTCCTGTACAAGTTATCTCTGCAGGAGAAAGAAGCTCAATAGTAGCATTAGAGCCATTATTATTGTCATCATCGTCACCACAAGCAACGAAAGTACACATCAAAACACAAACAAATAAATATTTAAAATAACTCGATGTTGTTTTCATATTCTTATCTTTTTAGATTAAAACTTATTGAATTTAAAAAGAGAACAGTCATTTCTTTCTGCTATACTACGAGTTACAGTACCATTCTCATTATCTTCTGCTTCATCTTCATCAAGCGACTTGAATATATATTGATATACTCCAAAACTTCCTATCTGAGGAACATACGCCTCTAATATCAGTACAAAGAAGTTGTCAAACGTATTGAAGTACGAAGGATATTGCTCAACAGAACGAATCCAAACTGTTCCATAATTGCTTTCACGGAAACCGGCCTGTTCAGGAACAGTAATTACAAGATCCAAAGGATCCGAATCGTCGAAAATTACCCGGATATCACCGGAGCCCGAATGCCCGAACATATCAGTAAGCATTAATGTCTTTTCATCTTTCTTGTAACCCTTCACAGAATATGATCCCATATTACTATCAAAGGGGAAAGATGCCAACATCGTGAATTTCGCTTCATCCGTCTCATTCTTGATTTGCAGAAAATCATTCATTTTAAACGGATGGCACTTGATAAAATCTACCAATGTCTCATTTCCATATAAATCCCATGTCTGGGCTTTGGGTTCAACCAAACGCAATCTTACAACCAAACTGTCATCACGGTTTACATTTTCATAATGCCCTTCCAACTTGACGAAAGCAACACGCTCTCCTGCTTTGATAGTGACATTATTAGAGTTGTCAACAAAATCAAAATGATAACCACGAACAGCGGTTGATTTATCATTGATTATTTCTACAGCATAGTTCCGGTCGTAGTCCGCCAAAGTAGTTGCTGCAACCGGTACTTCAAATATTTTATCCCGTTCTAATATCGGCATTGTATAGGTGGTATCAGCAAACATCACATATTCCGGTCCGGTATATGTAATCTCTTCTGATTGACACCCTATCATAATAGTGGCTGCCAACGGAAACATCAACAGAAGATTCAAAAATTTCTTCATATTCATCTTATCTGTTACTTATTATTAGTTTAATTGTTACTTGCATTACCTACCACCAAGCCATTAGTAGCTTCGATTTCATGTTTTGGAATAGGCCAAGTAGTAAAACGGTATTTTGCATCTGTATATTTCACGTTCAACTCATTATTGATAGAACCGTCTATGCTATAAAGCTGCTTTTCACGTTTCACCGGATCATGCCAACGTTTCAAGTCAGAGAGACGGAAACCTTCCATATACAATTCGCGGGCACGTTCATTCTTTATTTCTTTCAATAAATCATCGCCCGAAGCAGAGACAGAACCAAAACCTGTAATACGCTTACGCTTCAATGAAGAAAGATCTTTCTGAGCATTCTCATCATCACCCAGCCAGTAATAGGCTTCAGCGCGTACCAAATAGACTTCTGACAATCGTAAAGGCTTCGGCATATTGATAAATTTTCGAGTATCACCGCCATCCAAGTCTGTATTCCCCGGATATTTTGTTATAAGATACACATCATCGCCATTCACGTCCTTTGTTTGACTACAAAATGCAGAAGCACGCATATCATTATCTTCATACAATTTTAGAATTGCTTCAGCAAAATGATATTGAGGGTTGTAAGACGAATTGTTGTAACCTAACAGGCTCTTACCCAAAGCACCACCATAACTAGTAGGACTCATTCCTATCTTCCAAATAATTTCATCACTTCCGTCGCGCATCCACATTACTTGATAATCCGTATAATTTTGGGAATTAATAATAAAAGCATTATTAATGGCATCCGAGAGTTTATATACTCCAAGCTTAATCACTTTTGTTGCAGCCTCTACCGATTTCTTCAAGTATTCATTGTTACGGTCGCGCTTTAAATCCCCCATTCCCATATACATATACACCCGCGCACGCAATGCATACACAGCGCCTTTACTAAAATAGTGAATATCAGCTATGGTGCGTGAATCGGGAATATTATCTTCTGCATCCTTCAAATCACTGATAATTTGATTATAAGATTCACGTAATGTTGAACGTTTTACCATCGGAACATCATCCAGATATGTAACAGGCAAACAAATACCCATATTTTCCTTATCTGCATTCTCCGAGGTTATAGGTTCGCAAAACAAACGAATCAACTCGGCATATGCCAAAGCACGTGCAAAATAAACATCACCCAAACGTTTTTTGAATTCTTGTTTTTCTTTTTCTGTTTTCAAATTTGTTTCTACCTGAGCTTTATAGTCCATAAAGAAGTTACAACGAGCCACAATTGTATACAATCCATTGTATACAGCAGCAATTTCATCAGTAGTAGATTTGATATTCCACTGATAGAAATTAGAATAGAATCCAGTATTAGTTTTCAAAGCCGCATAAGCCATATCAGCCTGAATATCCGGAAGCAAAGTCATGTAGCCACTATATAGTGCACTATTTTTGAATGCACTATAAATGCCAACCACCCATGCGTCGCAATCATCAATCGTACGCAAAGCTTGATGCTCAGGAACTGCACTATCCGGTGTAAGATCCATTTCACAAGAAGTCATAACGAACATCAACGACATCAATAGGAATAATATTTTTTTCATTTTTCTCTATTATATTAATGTATAAAATAAACTTTTAGAAGCCTACTTCTAATCCAATGGAAAATTGACGTGACATAGGATATGCTGCCTGATAATAGTTGGCAGTTGATTCAGGATCCATACCTTGGAATTTTGTCCAAGTAAACAGATTCTGCCCTTGTGCAAATATTCTCACCCTATCAATAACTTTTGTCGGTAGCAATAAATTCTTAGGCAATTCATAAGATATACTCAAATTCTTCAAGCGAAGAAAAGATGCATCCTCCAACAAACGGTCGTCAAATTGCATTGGAACGTCATAGCGAGGCATCGTTACAAAATCCCCCGGCTTTTTCCAACGTTCTGTTAACAGTTTTCTTGACATATTATAATTTGAATATGCAGCTGCATTCTCACTGAAATAACGGTCATTATTCATCATATATCGATCTGCGACCCAACTGAATTGTGCTGCTACAGTTACACCCTGCCAAGATAATGTTGTGCCAAAACCTCCTTGCCAAGGAGCATTACAACTTCTGCCAGTCAGGACTTTGTCGTCCTCGCTAAATATATTCGTAATCTTCCCTTTTTTATCATACCAAAGAGCGTCACCATTGGCTGGATTTACTCCTGCAAAACGATTTAGATAAAATTCTCCATATGAATGCCCCACTTTCAAGTATAAACCTGTAGAACCCATATCGTATTCATCCCGGCCACTATATAGTTCTGTAATCTCATTCTTATTATAAGATGCATTGGCAGAAACATTCCAACGGAATGTTTTAAACCGAAGTACATCAACATCCAAAGAAAGGTCAACTCCACGATTTACCATTTCTCCCATATTACTCCAACGATATGGATAACCGCCCACCACCGATACGGGTACTTCCATCAACATATCCTTTGTTTTCTTATTGTAGAACTCGGCAACCAAATTTATACGATCAAAAAAGCCCAACTTCAAAGAAACATTAGTAGTCAACAACTTTTCCCATGTCAGGTTTTCATTACCTTTGGAGTAAGGAGCTATACCTGCCATATCAACATCCTTTACAATACCATAAATTGGGCCTCCAGACACAAGAGGAAGGTGATCATAAGCTGGAATAGACGAGTTACCCGACGTACCGATACTAGCGGCAACCTGCGCATTCGTTAACCAGTCTACATTTTCAAGAAATTTTTCTCCTTTAGCATTCCACATTAAACCTATTGACCAAAAATTAGCCCAACGGGAATTCTTACCGAAACGTGAAGAAGCATCACGACGTACAGAAAAATCAGCGTAATATTTGCTTAAAAAATTATATTCGGCACGTCCGAAGAAAGAAAGATAACGAGCATGAGTCATTGTATCAGAAGGGTTATCAGCACGTGTTGCCGTTGAAAAAGTCAACAACTTATCATTACTTTGTCCATGTGATACAACAGAAAATCCATCAGATTGATTATCAACCCATTCCTGACCAAGCATCACATTAAAATGATGTTCTTCCTTTATATCAAAAACATAGGTAGCAGTATTAGACCACGTAATATTCGTATAACGCGAAAAACCACGTCCTACAGAACCTTCACCATAGTTAGGCAAATATGAGGGCATAGAAAACATATTACTACGCTGATCAAGAAAATCAACACCTCCCAATGTCTTAATAGTCAATCCCAAAATAGGATGAAATTCACCATACGCAGAAGCAATTACTTTCCAACGATTCTTATCTGAAGGATTGTTGTTCTGATATTCTACCGGATTCACATTTGTTCCTAGCCAAGTTCCATCATTTACATTCGCAATTCCCCCCGTAGCTGAATAAGGACTCCAATAAGGAAGCATGAAACGAGAAGCAGAAATTGGAGTCACGGTATTATAGTCACCATCAACAGCTTCGGTCATATCTTCATAGGCAAAAGAAGCATTCGTCCCAACCTTGAACCAATTATTCACTTTTGCCTCCAGATTTGCACGTAAGGTATAGCGTTTATAATCAGAACTCAAAGCAATACCCTTCTGTGAATGAATATTTCCTGATACGTAATAGTTGAATCCTCCCTGTGTAGCACCACTTGCTTGCAAGTCAACACTAGTAAAAGGAGCTGCATCATTGTACACAACATCACGCCAATCGATATTGGTACGCTCTAACAAATCACGATCGTAAGTACCTACTTTATCCGGATTGATTTCTTCTTCATAGTCAAGACGTTCGGCTGTATTCATCAAATCCCATTTGCCGTAAGCTAATTTCGAAATACCATATTGCGCACGAGCTATAATATTTCCATTCGTACCACTACGACCACGTTTAGTTGTAATTACTACTACACCATTAGCAGCACGTGCACCATATATGGAAGTAGAAGAAGCATCCTTCAATACAGATACACTCTCAATATCATTAGGGTTAATTGCCGAAAAAACATCTGCTGTAATAGCAATACCATCCAATATAAAAAGCGGTGTTGTAGCTGCATTAATAGAATTCACACCTCGAATCTGAAAGTCTGCAGAAGCACTAGGTTCACCACTACTAGAGATTACCTGTAAACCTGGAGTACGCCCTTGCAAAGCTTGGTCGAAGCTAGGAGCCGGTACATTTTCCATTTGTTCGGCCTTTACCACCGACATCGAACCAGTCACTGTCCCCTTCTTGCGAACACCATAGGCAACTACTACAACTTCTTCCACCATCTGCGCATCGTTTTCCATTGTCAAGTTTATACGAGTAGAAGCAGTCACCTGCTTATCTATCGTTTTCATACCGACATAAGAGAACTGCAAAGTGGCAGGAGACTTAGTCACTGTGATACTGTAATTACCATCTATATCGGTAATTACTCCGTTTGTTGTACCTTTCTCCAAAACGGACACACCGATCATCGGCTGGTTATCTTCCGCCGAAATGATGTGTCCTTTTACCTGATATCCGCCCTGTGCGAAAAGCAACAGGGGGATATTCGTCAGAGTAAAGAGTACAAACAAGAGAATTGATTTTCTCATCTTTGATACTTAAATTAAAATTAATGAAATTGATTTATTTTATAGATTTGTCTACAAGTGAAATACGCGTATTCCATTTTCACTCAGGAAATAATAATACGCTCCTCTCCCACAGGTCAACTCTCAAAGCATAACTTTTTTGACCTTGGGCAGGATATTTTCTCTAAAAACAAAATAGGGAATGCTAACTTGGCAAATTCTTAATATTACGCCAAATATCCAAATAGATTTTTCGTGTTACCGCTGTGTGAATTAAATGTATGACCATCTGCTCTCCTAAGTTATAAATTAAACACTAATATTACTTGTCCTGTTTAAGTGCTATATATTTCTAAATATGTTCTTTTTCGCTACAAATATAAATATTATAGTTAAATAAAAGAAACAAAATGTCGCATATTTTATACTAAATTTCCACATATATCTTTTTGTCACATATTTAAGTACATATAAATCAATTGAGGAACAAGCAAAAGAATAATTATTCAATAAATAGAATATTAACTTTCATTTTGACAATTCATTTAATTGTTTAAACAACAGTAGCACTAGTGATGTAAAATACCCCATAGAAAGGATTCACTATAGAAAAGATAAATATTCAAAACTATTTTCCTATTTTTGCACCCACTATATATAAATAAGGTATAAGATGAACTACGGATTCGTGAAAGTAGCAGCGGCCGTGCCACATATAAAAGTGGCTGACTGTAAATTCAATGTAGAGAGAATAGAAAGTCTGATTGCAGTGGCTGAAGGAAAAGGAGTGCAAATCATTATTTTCCCGGAAATGAGTATTACCGGATATACTTGCGGTGACTTATTCGGTCAGCAACTTTTGTTGGAAGAGGCTGAAATGGGATTAATGCAGATTCTGAATAATACACGCCAATTGGATATCATCTCTATTGTCGGTATGCCGGTAGTTGCCAATTCTACGGTTATCAATAGTGCGGTAGTTATTCAGAAAGGAAAAGTATTGGGTGTTGCAGCCAAGACTTATCTGCCCAACTATAAAGAGTTCTATGAACAACGTTGGTTCACCTCCGCCCATCAGCTTACAACTGATAATGTACGTTTGTGCGGACAGATTGTTCCTATAGGGGCTAACCTGCTTTTTGAAACTTCAGATACTACTTTCGGAATTGAAGTTTGTGAAGATCTCTGGGCTACAATTCCCCCCAGCTCTTCACTTGCATTGCAAGGAGCGGAAATCCTATTTAATATGTCGGCAGATAATGAGGGTATCGGAAAACATAATTATCTGTGTTCTCTTATCAGCCAGCAATCTGCACGCTGTATCGCAGGATATGTATTTTCATCTTGCGGTTTCGGAGAGTCTACTACAGATGTAGTCTTTGCCGGAAACGGATTGATTTACGAAAATGGCAGCCTTCTTGCACGCAGCGAGCGTTTCAGTATGGAAGAACAACTTATAATCAGCGAGATTGATGTGGAACGCATACGCGCAGAACGTAGAATCAATACGACTTTCGCTGCCAACCAAGCTAATTTAGAAGGCAAAAAGGCGGTTTCTATCGCAACAGAATTTGTGAATAGTAAAGAGCTGACTTTAACCCGGAACTTCAATGCTCATCCTTTTGTACCGCAGGGCAATGAGTTAAATAAACATTGTGAAGAAGTTTTTTCCATTCAAGTGGCAGGACTGGCACAACGGCTCGTCCATACCGGAGCCAAGACTGCTGTGGTAGGCATTTCCGGCGGACTGGATTCAACATTGGCTTTACTAGTCTGCGTGAAGACTTTCGACAAACTGGGATTATCAAGAAAAGGGATTCTCGGAATTACAATGCCCGGCTTCGGAACGACTGACCGGACTTATCATAATGCTATTGACTTGATGAAGTCATTAGGCATATCTATCCGTGAAATCAGTATCAAAGATGCCTGTATCCAGCATTTCAAAGATATAGACCATGATGTAAACGTACATGATGTCACTTATGAAAACTCACAGGCACGCGAACGTACGCAAATTTTAATGGATGTTGCCAACCAGACTTGGGGAATGGTAATAGGTACAGGAGACTTATCGGAACTCGCTTTGGGATGGGCGACTTACAATGGTGACCATATGTCTATGTACGGTGTCAATGCAAGCGTACCTAAAACGCTCGTGAAATATCTGGTACAATGGGTGGCAGAAAATGGTGTGGATGAGGATTCTAAAGCTACACTACTTGATATAGTAGACACTCCTATCAGCCCGGAACTTATTCCGGCAGATGAAAATGGAGAAATCAAGCAAAAGACCGAGGATTTGGTAGGCCCTTACGAACTGCATGACTTCTTTCTTTATTATTTCCTGCGTTTCGGTTTCCGTCCTTCCAAGATTTATTACCTGGCAAGTGCCGCATTCAAAGACAGTTATGACGAAGAGACAATTAAGAAATGGTTATCCATTTTCTTCCGTCGTTTCTTCAATCAGCAGTTCAAACGTTCATGCCTGCCTGACGGGCCGAAAGTTGGTAGTATTTCTATCAGTCCGAGAGGGGATTGGCGAATGCCGAGTGATGCCAGTTCAGCTATGTGGCTTAAAGAAATAGAGAACTTATAATCTTCTTGATAGACAGCTTATTGGGGCAGGCATTTTTGTCTGCGACATTTTTGTATTTATTTTAAGTATTATAGGGGGAAAAACAAAAATGTTGCAGCGCTATATATCAAGTATTTAAGTCTAAAAACAGGCTCATTTTAAGGAAAGTTTACAAAAAACATGCGGTTGTTTTTGACTTTTTGGAGAGAAAAACTGCATTTTTCATATAACATACTATATTACAGAGCGTTACCATCTTTTATGAATAACTAGCCGGACAGACTTGTGTAACTCTTCAGTTGCACAAGTCTGTCCGGCTAGTTACTCAAGTCCATTTATACCGTTACACAAGTGCAACAGGATAATACTAGCTGTTGAATTAGCTAATAGATGAGGAGAAAACATTAATTCATGCAATAGAAGTTTCTAATTCTTCCTAATGATTTGACTAAATCATACAGTCAATTGAATTATTGCATCACCTCTTTTTTTATTCGCTCTATATCGACTTCCCTGATTCTCCGGATAATATTTTTATAAATACGGTGAAATCCAAAACCTCCTTCTGTCATTTCGCTGATCGCATCTTCTTTGGATACATTCTGAAATATAATACGATAGAGTGCACAAACTGCTCCTGTACGGTCGGAACCATGATGACAATGGATTACAATTGGTGCTTTACGGTTCTTTATGATACGCAATGCCCTTATTAATTGCTCCTCACTGACTGAATGCGCCTTCATCTTTACCCGATGAAGTTTCACGGCTGTACCTGCCGCTTCATCATCGTCACTATGCCTGTTACGGAGATTTAGGGACTCTTTGATTCCATATTTTTCAAGAGCTTTAAAATCAACAGATGAAGGCTGTTCCGAACGATATACTCCCGAATCTATCTTATACAAATTGGACAGTTCACTATCAGGAAGAATAATCTTCTCTGCTTTCAGGCCTTGGCTGAAAACAGAGATAGAGAAAATGATTCCTAAAAACAGGGTCAACAAGATTCGTTTCTGCATAAATCTTCGTATTTACTCAAAGCACACCTTTACTGGATGGAAGCTCAAAATGATAGATATCTCTTTTAAGTGCCATTTTTAAAGCACGGGCTAATGCTTTAAAGATTCCTTCTATCTTATGATGTTCATTCTGCCCTTCAGCCTTGATGTTCAGATTCATTTTTGCGGCATCACTCAATGACTTAAAGAAATGTAGGAACATTTCAGTCGGCATCTCCCCTATCTTCTCGCGTTTGAACTCCGCATCCCATACCAACCAGGGGCGGCCACCAAAATCCAGACAAACTTGACAGAGACAATCATCCATAGGCAATGCATAGCCATATCGTTCGATTCCCCGCTTGCTGCCCAAAGCCTGATAGATACAGTCTCCCAAAGCAATGGCAGTATCTTCAATAGTATGATGTTCGTCTACTTCCAAGTCTCCTTTTACACGAATCGTTAAATCCATACCGGAGTGTTTTCCAATCTGTTCGAGCATGTGGTCGAAGAAACCAAGACCAGTGGAAATATCGCAAGTACCGTTTCCATCAAGGTTCAGAGCTACATATATATCCGTCTCTTTAGTTGTGCGACGTACTTCCGCTTTCCGCTCACCGGCAAACAGGAATTCGGCTATCTGATCCCAGTCTGTTGTGGCGAGAGCGCAAACGTCTTCCAGTCCTTTTTCTTTCAGACTTTCTGTTGAATCTTGTAGATAGATGGCACGGCAGCCCAGATTTTTGGCAAGTTCCACATCTGTAGGACGGTCACCGATAACAAAACTGCTGGGCAGATCGTATTCAGGATTATTCAGATATTTCGTCAACATTCCGGTACGTGGTTTACGTGTCGGCGCATTATCTTCAGGGAAACTACGGTCTATCAGTATTTCATCAAAAGTAATTCCCTCGCCTTCCAATGTTTTAAGCATCAGGTTATGGGCAGGCCAGAATGTTTCTTCCGGAAAGGATGATGTACCCAGTCCGTCCTGATTGGTGACCATTGCAAATTCAAAATCGAGTTTACTACGGATAAAGCCCAAATTACGGAATACTTTCGGATAGAATTCCAATTTCTCCAAAGAGTCGAGTTGATAGTCAACTGGCGGCTCAATAACCAGCGTTCCGTCTCTGTCTATAAATAAAACTTTTTTCTTCATAATCTATCCCGGGTATTTTTTAAGGGCTTCCAATAGGGTGTTATTCTCTGTACGAGTACCAACCGTCACACGCAAACAGTTGCAGCAGAGTGAAACGGTATGACGATTGCGGACAATAATCCCCTCGCCTACCAAATAATTATAGATTTTCACTGCATCCGTCACTTTAGCCAAAAAGAAATTAGCATCGGATGGAAATAACTTAATGGTACATGGAAGTTTTTCAAACTCTTCTTCCAAATAATCGCGTTCTTCCTTCAATGTCTTTACCCAACGTTCTATCTCATAATGCTTATGAAGCATACTGATAGCCTGCTGTTGAGTGAGTTGGTTAACGTTATAGGGATATTTGATTTTACTCAAAATGCCAATGATATCTTCGGATGCAAAAGCCATTCCCAAACGGATAGCGGCACATCCCCAGGCTTTGGAGAATGTCTGGAATACAACAAGATTAGGATATTTATCCAACTCTTCCAGAAAAGAGGGGGCTTTGGAGAAATCATTGTAAGCCTCATCCAGCATCACCAGTCCTTCAAACCGATTCAGAATCTTTTCTATTTCGGAACGAAGCAGGTCGTTTCCTGTCGGATTATTGGGTGAGCAAAGAAAAATAAGTTTGGTATGTTCGTCTGTAGCAGCCATTAACTTATCAGCAGAGAACTGGAAGTCATCATCCAATAGCACTTTCCGGTATTCAACGTTGTTCACATCTGCACAAACCTGATACATCCCATAAGTAGGGTCGATAGCCACTACATTATCCTTGCCCGGTTCGCAGAAAGCACGAAAGACCAAATCAATGGCTTCGTCGCTACCATTTCCGAGGAAAATATGTTCGGGAGATACTTTCTTGATTTTCGACAGCAGCGTTTTCAGTTCGCATTGCATAGGATCCGGGTAACGGTTATGAGGCGTATTGTACGGATTCTCATTGGCATCCAAAAAGACAGAAGCTGTCACTCCTTTATATTCATCACGGGCCGAAGAGTATGGTTTTAGTTTCCAAATATTCGGGCGGGTTAGTTCTTGTAACGTTTTCACTTCTTTGATTTTTTAAGTTATGAGTTCTGAATAGCTTTGAGACGGACAGTAACTGCGTTCTTATGCGCATCCAAAAGTTCGTTAGCTGCCATTTCTTCAATAGCCGGGCCAATGGCTTTTATTCCTGCCGGAAGAATTTCCTGAAATGTAATCTTGCGGATGAAACTATCGAGGCTTACACCGCTATATGCTTTGGCATATCCGTTGGTCGGCAAAGTATGGTTAGTACCCGAAGCATAATCACCTGCACTTTCGGGAGTTAATGAGCCGAGGAATACAGAACCGGCATTGGTGACACGTTCTGCCACTTCCAAATAGTTTTCTGTCTCGATGATTAAGTGTTCGGGCGCATAAGCATTGGTTAATTCCAGTGCTTCATCCAAATCCTTCACTAAGATTAGTTTGCTGTTTTCCAACGATTTTGCAGCTATCTCACGACGGGGTAATTCTGCTAGTTGACGTTCCACTTCTACCATCACTTCTGTTTGGAGTTCCTCGGAAGTTGTTATCAACATGGCCTGGCTGTCGACTCCGTGCTCTGCCTGGGACAGTAAATCCGCTGCCACGAAAACCGGATTTGCGGATGCGTCAGCCAATACTTCTACTTCGGAAGGGCCGGCAGGCATATCAATGGCAACATCACGTAGACTTACCAATTGCTTTGCTGCTGTCACATACTGATTTCCGGGGCCAAAGATTTTATAGACTTTTGGCACGCTTTCTGTTCCGTAAGCCATGGCAGCAATCGCTTGTACACCACCTGCCTTGAAGATTTTACTAACTCCTGCCAGTTGGGCGGCAAAGAGAATGGCAGGGTGGATATTCCCATTTTTATCGGGGGGAGTACAAAGTACGATTTCCTTGCATCCTGCTATTTTGGCAGGAACAGCGAGCATCAATACGGTTGAGAACAGTGGGGCTGTTCCTCCCGGAATGTATAGCCCGACCTTTTCAATGCCCACAGCTTTCTGCCAACAGGTTACGCCATTCATCGTTTCCACCTTCTTTCCCACAAAACGTTGGGAAGAGTGAAAGGTTTCAATATTTTGTTTTGCCAAGGAGATGGCGGCTTTCAATTCATCACTTACTAATGTTTCGGCAACCTGCACTTCTTCAGGAGTCACTGCAAGGCTAGACAAAGTGACTTTATCAAAGGCGGCTTCATATTCCAGTACAGCTTTGTCACCTTCTGCCCTTACCTTACTTATAATGGTACGAACTGTATCAAACAAGTTCTCCGTATTCAGTGCCGGACGTTTCAAGAGTTCTGCCCATTGCTCTTTTGATGGATACTTAATTAATTTCATAGTTTATATTTTATTAGGCACAGATTTCACGGATAACACAGATAATGCAGTCACTAATCTCAGATACCGCGTAATCTGTGTAATCCGTGCCTATATATATTTATACAATCATCTTTTCAATCGGCAGTACCAAAATGCCTTCTGCTCCCAATGCTTTGAGTTTTCCGATAATTTCCCAGAAACGTTTTTCGTCAAGTACTGTATGAACGGAACACCAGCCTTCTTGTGCCAATGGCATTACGGTGGGGCTCTTCATACCCGGTAATACGTCAATAATTTCTTCCAGTTTATCTTTCGGGGCATTCATCAATACGTATTTCTTATCCTCGGCAGTTTTTACAGCGTTCATACGGAACAACAGTTCTTCCAACACAGCTTTTTTCTCATCGCTCATGTTTTTGTTACCAATCAACAAAGCTTCCGATTTCATCACTACCTCTACTTCTTTCAGGCGATTGCTGACTAAAGTAGAACCGGAACTTACAATATCAAAAATAGCATCAGCCAATCCGATGCCCGGAGACACTTCCACCGAACCGGTAATGACATGGATTTCTGCATTCACACCATTCTTTTTCAGGAAGTTGCGAAGGATAACAGGATATGAGGTCGCAATCTTCTTTCCGTTGAACCATGACAATCCGAGATATTCCAAATCTTTCGGCATAGCCAATGACAAGCGGCACTTGCTGAATCCCAAACGTTTGATGATTTCCGCGTCTTCTTCTTTTTCCATAAATTCGTTCTCACCGACAATCCCCAAATCAGCCACTCCGGTAGCTACCGTCTGTGGTATATCGTCATCACGAAGAAAAAGAACTTCGATGGGGAAATTAGGAGATTGCACTAATAAAGTACGTTTGGTAGTGCTCAACTTGATATCCGACTCTTCTAAAAGTGCCATTGTCTCTTCGAAGAGACGTCCTTTGGCTTGTACTGCGATTCTTAACATGATCTTATTTAATTATTTATTATTAATTACTATCCGAATGAGAAAATAAAAAAAGGCTTACCGTATTCGGCAAGCCTTCGTTATCGTTATATAGAGTATACACAATATCATCTACGCCCACCGAGTTATTCGTTAGGAAAATGATGATGATGATGTGTAGCTGTATATTTCATATTTCTTTTATTAACTGCGACAAAAGTAAAGTATTTGTTTGATACTACCAAACATTTATCACAAAAACTTGAGTTTTCATTTCAAATTAAAGGTAATATCTCTTCCGGTTCAACATCACATTTCAGAAAATGCATTTCACTTTTCGCCTTTTCCTGTGAGAATGTAAAGTAAGTACAAAGGGCTTCCGTACATACTTCACCATCCTTGTTATATAGCTTCGCCTCAATAATAACAATGTTCCGCTTTATTTCTTTAATGGATGCACGCAACACGACATGAGAATCTTTCGTATCAATTGGCTTCCGGTAGCGAGTCTCCATTTTCGAAGTGACCCCTGTTGTCTGTAACTTACGAAGTATCACCCATGCGCAAATCTCATCCAACAAAACAGCTTGAATACCACCGTGCAATGTATCAATCCAACCCTGATATTCAGGACGGGGTTTCCAGATGCTCACGATTTCATCACCGTCTTCGTAAAATTCCATTCTCACTCCGGCTTCATTATTTGGTGCACAGCCAAAACAGTTGTACCCTTCCAAACCTTTCCAGGGATTTATTATCTTCTTCATGGTTCTCTCTTTTTTAGTTTTTCTTCCCAAATATAAGCAAAATATGAAAAGGAAGAATGATTTCCGCTAATTTACTTTCGGATACAACGAATTGCAAAAGCTTTTTTCTCGACACCCGGAGCAGACTTTCCAATCGTATTTTCATCACTTTTCAGGTAAAAGACATCATCGGCTATTGCTGTATTTGTATCATCCAATGTCCAATATGCCAAATGCTTGCCTGCAAATATATTCTGATTCGGTTCAACCCACATGCCTATAGGAGCTGCATTGAAACCTGACAAATTATTAGCCGGTTGTGCTGTCTCTCCTGTTTTAAGTGGTAACCAGGTTCCTGATTTCAGTAAAGAAGCATCCCCTTTTAGATAAGTATTCAAAAGGTCCCAATCCCCTTTATTCGGTATGTTCCAATGTGCAGGTAAGAAATTAGCTGATAACGCAACACTAGCTGTATAAAAATGATGTTCCGCACCGGATTGCAAATACCCGACAGCATTTTCAGTCACAGCATCTAACTTAGGAAGTTCGTCACCATTCACGTACAAGGCAGTTTCCAAATTATCCCGCATCCAATATTGAGTTCCAATCTTCACCAATGGATAATTATGAATCATCCCGCCACGTACATCGCGGGCAACGTCTTCTAATGCCAATACAGATAATACATTATCTGCTACTGCTACCGACAATGAAATTTTTCCATCTGCCAGCACATAAACATTATTACGAGCCGCCAAGTTCCCGACAGTATAAGTCAAAGAATTATCTTCCACATTCCATGAAACACTTCCACCATGAACCTTACCTGATTTACCTAATAGTTGAGCCACAGTTCCTTGTGATAAATCAACACTTCCATCTTCTTTCATCGGATAAGCAACAATCGCCTGGGAAGAAAGTTCTGGAGTAACTAAATACTCCTTACATATTTCAGCAACTTGTTTTCCTGAATTCAGTACTTTATACACATTTGAGTTTTCAAAAGTCAGTTTCGATACATCTACATATTTATGAAGAGTTACCGATTCAGTCTGATCTACCTCAGTTCCATCCCAATCACCGATTTCTCCACTGACTTTACTCATTAATATATCCTCATCTGCTACAAATGTAATTTCGAGTTCTCTTTGCTTACCACTTTTCAATTGTAAAGTAGAAGGCAGTAAACAAGTATATGGCTTTCCTCCGGCTTCCAATGTTATATACTGGTATCCAACCGTCGCTTCCTGCGGTATCAGAATCAGTTCTTTTCCTACCAATCGCCCCTCTTCGATTTCCCATTCGCCCGCAGGAGTAATTTCTTTCTCTTCGGAATATGTGAAGAACGTTTTTTTCTGAAAATCGTAAATAGCCTTAGTATAAAAACCGCTAACAGAAAGTGTAGGATTGACAGATAACATATCTTCTACATTTTCTCCTTCACCGGGAACAAGAGTTATCTTTAAACGGAAAAATTGATGATTATAAGTCAGGGGCACAGCTTCTTTACTTGCCAATACATCTTCTTTAGAAGCAACCAGAAAATCTGAAAGTGAATAATCTTCAGGTTTATTCTGAGTTGTAGCAACCGATACTTGCATGGTGCTTTCGCCCATTGGTATTCCTTTTTCCTGGTATGGATAATAACTGATTAAATTCAATGTCACTCCATCGTCTGGATAATAAACCGACTCGTCTGATACAAATTCACCATTGGAAGAACGTACAAAATGAAGATTATCTGCATAACGTTCTTCCTGCATTGTAGTATTCCCCGCAAGTGCGAACAAACCAATCTCATCCCCTTCTTCAAAATTATTATTTGCCACACGAGTATTGACTATTTCGTGAATATCAGCTACAAATTTCAATGGAATATCTCCATTATTGATTATTTCCCCCTCTTCTTCTGAAATGTGATTTACACAAGCTGTCAATACAATTGAGATAAAAATTAGAAAACCTATGCCCTTACATAGATTATGCCATGTTTTCATTTTTAGTATTTATTAGTTCAAACAAGAAATCTCTGATTGAGCAGAAGAATGACATAAGAGAAGTATTCGCTTACGGTTATGAGACATTATACAACACGTCTGTTGTCACTGTAGAATCGTTAATTTCAGCATTCCATTTTGAAATGCGGAAGCGAAAGTACATATTATAGTTGAAACTAGCTATACTTTAATTAAGAAATCTTTATCTATATTTTTAACTAACAAATAATCAACAACTTAGGAATCTACATATATTTAACCAACTTAAAGTCAGACCTTATTATATAAGGGAGCAACCATTTTTCAGAAAGAATAACCCACTTCTATCCCAGCAATATGTTTCCCCCGTGAAGACTCATACTGGTAACAATAAAACGCGTCCAACGACCAACGTTTGGCCAAATCAAATTCTACTCCCGGACGATAACGCATACGAGCAGCCCGCCAAAAAGAAGCATCATCCAGACTTTGATAAATCTCGAGAGAGAAGTAAGGCGAAACAATCCCTTTTGAGGGTGCATAAGCTAATTTTAAACGGGAACGCAAACGGGTTTCCGAATCTCCACGGTCAAAAGTCTGCTGAAACCTTTCCCGCAAGGAGACTTTCAACCACTGATAACGAAAACTTGCAACTGCACTGATATGATAACGATGTCTTGACTTCCAGTCCGAATCTCCCAAATTACGAAAATGAGTTTCATATCCGACACCGAAATTCAAGAAAGAATATGCATGGTAAACTCCGCCAACGGTTAATCCCCAACGATCCATCCTGCTCATATCATCTTTCGTACGCAATTCCAAATCACCGGAAACTGAAAATCGGGAATCTATCTTACGATTCACCTTGAACTTGGTCCATGTAGTGAAATCATCACTCTGTGCCCATACAGAGGATACCAGTCCAACTAATAAAACAAACAGCCAAACCTTAGCATTTAATAATATTTTACTCATTGATTATCGGGTTAAAGTTGCAAAGATAGCAAATTATCTCCGGCAAAGAAAAATCATGATACTGAAATAAATCTGAAAAAGATTAGCTACTTCTTTCCTTTTTTATTTCCCGGATTTTACGTACGTTTGTGACAATCTAAGCAATCCCTTTGTGAATTGAAACCTAAAATGCTATATGTACGCAACAAATATTCCCGGTAATGAACGTTCGCTTGTCATCCGTCTGATAGCCGGAGATGAGGATGCATTCTGTGAACTTTATGCGGCTTATAAAAATCGCCTGATATATTTTGCCATGCGTTTCCTTAAATCACGCGAATATGCTGAAGACATCTTTCAGGACGCCTTCACTGTGATTTGGGAAAGTCGCCGTTTTATTAATCCGGACGCCTCTTTTTCTTCTTATCTATATACAATCATGCGCAACCGGATTCTGAACCAGTTGCGTGAACTGGCAAGTGAAGACCGGCTGAAAGAACAGATTCTATCACAAGCTATAGACTATAGCAATGAGACAAACAACGCAATCATTGCTAATGATTTACAAAGACTTGTATCCCAAGCACTGGAACAGTTGACTTCCCGCCAACGGGAAATATTCGAAATGAGCCGTGAAAAACAAATGTCTCACAAAGAAATTGCAGAAGCGTTGGGGATTTCTGTCAATACTGTACAAGAGCATATCTCATCTTCATTACGTTCACTTCGTACGTATTTGGAGAAACACTCCATTACCGGCACTGACCTTATCTTGCTCCTTATCTGCCTCAATCTTTAGCGGAAGACAGCTTCTCATGAAGTTGATGGTTAAAGGAAGTTAACTATACCCCAGATACTCTTTTCCTTTGTGTACTAATTATACAAAGGGGAAAATAAGATATCCCCGAACTCTAAATAACAGAATATGAAGAATACAGAAAATAACAAGAACTTATATCGTCGCTATCTGGATGATCTCTATACCACAGAGGATGCCCGGGAAATACTGAACAGCTTGCACCACCCGGATAATCATGAAACACTCGACGAGTTGTCTTCTGATGTGTGGGAAGAAGCGGCAACACAGCAACCTCTCACTGATCTTGAACGGGAACACTATAAACGGGAAGCACGCCAATTATTGAAACGCATAGAACATAAAAAACGTACTTGGCTGCGTCGTATCACAGTTGCTGCCATCAGCACAGCAGCAATCGTTTGTCTTGTACTAGGCGGAATTCATTATCTGGAACATCTGAATGAACGACAGACTATCTATCTGGAAGCCTCAACCTCTTATGGCGAACGTAAACAGATTCTTCTGCCCGACGGCACCCAACTGACACTAAATTCATGTTCACATGTACGGTATCCGAATAGTTTCAAAGGAGAAGAACGTAAAATAGTACTGGAAGGTGAAGGATATTTTCAAGTATACAGAAATGAGGAACAGCCTTTTATTGTCAGTACCCGCCGTTTCGATGTACGTGTATTGGGAACCTGCTTTGACATAAAATCCTATTCTTCTGATGAAATTGTTTCTGTAGAGGTGGAAAGCGGAAAGGTACAAGTGGACTTGCCGGAAGCAATGATGCGGTTAAAAGGCAAGGAACAGGTACTTATCAATACCATTTCGGGCGAATACAGCAAACGACGCGAAGAGCGCCCGGTGGCGATATGGAAAAAAGGCGGACTGCGTTTCAACAGTACTCCGATACGTGACGTGGCAAAGGAGCTGGAGCGAATGTACAATTGCCGCATTACATTTGCCGATGGTAAATTCAATAATCTGATTTCCGGAGAGCACGACAATAAGAGCCTGGAAGCAGTTCTTCAATCTATCGAATATACAAGTGGTATCCGGTATAAAAAAGAAGGAAACTGCATATTGTTATATAAATAGCAAAAAGATGTTAATCACACCCTAGCATATAATCTATCGTGTGTATTACTTTATAGAACCTTGAATATTAAACTTATAATTCTAAAAAAAAATTATATTATGAAAGCACCCGGTTAATCCCATTTCAGAAAAATAGGAGCCGTCTCTCAGAGAAGCCCCTATTCCGTAATCCGGACGGATATTCATTCGTTTCGACCCGTGTGAATAACGTATCGCGCATTACGAACCTTTGTTTTAAATAATCTATTCAATTACTAAAACGTACAAATTTATGAATAATCTTCCTAATATAAAAAGGAAAGGCAGGAATGTACATTCATTTTTAGCTTTTTTACTATTCGTATGCTTGTCATCATTGCCTTATTACACACAGGCACAGGAAAAGAAAAACATTACGCTGGATGTCAAGAATGAAACCGTAGAAAATGTATTCAATCAATTAAGCAAGCAGACCGGCTACAAATTCTTTTATGACCAGGAAATTGTGAATGCTGCTCCACGCATTTCAATCAAAGCACGCAACAGCTCATTAGAAAATATTCTGAGCAAGATAACGGTACAGACCAATTTATATTTCAATAGGAAAAACAATACCATCTCCGTCGGCAAACAAAAAAGTCGGGAAACAATAAAGTCTACAAGAACCAAAACAGTCAACGGAACAGTTACAGACCAGAACGGTGAACCCATTATCGGTGCCAATGTATTAGTAAAAGGTACGACGAACGGTATCATTACCGATATTAACGGAAACTACTCTTTGGCAAACGTAACCGAAGACGCTACTATTCAGTTCTCATACATCGGATATCAAACAACCGAAGTTAAAGCTAACAGTAAAGAGTTAGCGCGCATCATACTAAAAGAAGACAGCGAACTGCTGGACGAAGTAATAGTAGTAGGTTACGGCGTACAGAAACGCAGTGACGTCACCGGTGCCATTTCTTCCGTAACTTCCGAAAAACTGAATGCCACACCCTCTTCCAGCTTGGGTGAAATGCTGAGAGGACAAGCTGCCGGTGTACAAGTCACCATGGCTAATGCTGCGCCCGGTGGAAGTTCAAACATTCTGATTCGGGGACGGCGTTCCCTTTCCGGTGGAAATGACCCTCTTTATATTGTGGACGGTGTTCCAATGAGCAGTATAGATGATATAAACTCCAACGATATAGCATCGCTCGAAGTTCTGAAAGACGCCTCTTCACAATCAATCTATGGTGCACGCGCCGCCAACGGTGTCATACTGATTACTACCAAACGGGGAAAGACCGGAAAGATGAAAATCAGTTATAACACTTACGCTGCTTCACAAAGTATTCATAAGAACTTTGAGTTTTACAATGGAGAAGAATGGGCTGCTTTACGTAAGGAAGCATACTACAATGCCAATCTTAGTTATGATGAAGCCGACTGTTTCAGAGGGTTGATGCTCGACGTGCTCAAATCAGGAGAATATGTTGACTGGGAAAAACTAATGATAAGCTCCGCCTGGCAACAAAAGCACGATATTCTAATCCAATCCGGCGGGGACAAAACAAAATACGCCCTGGGACTGGGATATTTTGACCAGAACGGTATGGTTCCTAATTCAGGATTCCAGCGTTTGAGCGGACGATTGAACATCGACCACAAACTACTGAAAAACCTGACAATAGGCACAAACTTCTTATACACCAAATCATGGAAGAAAACAGCCGACGGCTCCTTCAATTCATTTATCACCATGCCGCCTCTGGCAAAAGTATATAATGACGACGGTTCATTGCGTGAAGATGTAACCGAAGCCGGGGAGTCTCATTACAACCCCTTATGGAATATCGACTACTCAAACAATAAAAGCCAGACAGACCGGTTATTGATAAACTTCTTCGTAGACTGGAAAATCACAAAGGACTTGTCATATCGTGCCAACGGAAGTTTGAATACCAGAACCGTCCATAGCAACACGTATCAGGGAACGAAGCACACGACCGGACGCAACAACAATGGAAAAGCGACTGCCGGAACCAGTTTCTCCAATGACTACCTGTTCGAGAATATAGTCAACTATGTGAAGGATTTCAATAAGAATCATCATTTCGACGCAACCTTTATGCAAAGTGTGAATGTCATTGAATGGAAGAGTTTAGGAATAAACGGCACAGGATTTGCGAATGACGACTTGACCTACAATGCAATAGGTTCCGCCAATGAATATGGTACTCCTACCTGGCAATTGTCTGACAGAAAACTTTTATCATTCTTAGGACGTGTGAGATACAACCTGTTCGAGAAATACTTATTCACCTTCGCTTTACGCGTGGACGGCTCTTCGGTTTTCGGGAAAAATAATAAATATGGTTATTTCCCCTCAGGAGCTTTTGCCTGGCGGATAAATGAAGAGTCCTTCTTGAAAGAAGCCAAATGGCTGTCCAACCTGAAACTCCGTCTAAGTTACGGTGCGGTGGGTAATCAAGGAGTCAATCCTTATAAATCACTTGGCTTGACTGACAGATACCTGACTGAATTCGGAGATAAAACAGTCATCGGATACCTGCCCGGAACAGAATTGACCAATCCTAACTTGAAATGGGAAACGTCCACTTCCGGGAATATCGGACTTGATTTCGGATTCTTCAACGGAAGAATCAATGGTACGATAGAATACTATACTACCAAGACTACCGACCTGCTTGTCACCAAGTCTATCCCGAGCTCACTGGGATATTCCACCCAGACCGTGAATCTGGCGGAAATGAAGAATAATGGTATTGAAATAACGCTGAATACCACTCCCGTCAAAATCAAAGATTTCAGATGGGATGTCAACTTCACTTTCACCAAGAACAAAAATGAAATAAAAAAGATAGACGGACAAGTCGATGAGAATGGAAAACCGCTTGATGACGTGAACAACAAATGGTTTGTCGGATATCCGATGAATGTATATTACGACTATGTATTTGACGGCATCTGGCAAAAAGATGACGATATCGCCAATTCTCATATGCCGACAGCTACTCCGGGCAGTATCAAACTGCGGGATGTGAACAACGACAATCAGATAACAGCCGATGACAGAGTAGTGATGCAACGTGACCCCAAATGGATAGGTACGGTCGGCACATCTTTCAACTATAAGGGATTCGACTTATCTGCCGACTTGTATATCTCTCATGGTGGGACAATCTACAACCCTTATCTGACCACATTCGAGAATGGTGGCGACTTGACTGCCAAGCGGAACGGTATCCGACGCAATTACTGGACACAGAATAACCCGTCTAATGAAGCCCCTGCGCCCAACATGACGCAAGCACCCGCATACATCAGTTCATTGGGCTATCAGGATGCATCATATGTCCGTCTGCGAAACGTTACTTTCGGATACAATTTTCCCCGTGCACTTATCAGCAAAGCATACATGCAAAGTCTGAGACTCTATATGACACTGTCTAACTTCTGGACGAAAACCGACGTACAGGCTTACGGCCCGGAACAGACTCCGGGAGATTATCCCGAACCCAGGACTGTATTATTTGGATTGAATGTGACATTTTAATAAGGTAAAATCATGAAAAAGAGTATATTATTTATATTTACAGCCTGCTTCCTCTTTACTACTTCCTGCTCCGACTTCCTGGACGAAGAACATAAGACGAAGTATAGCTCCGAATACGTATTCGGAACACCGGAAGGGCTAAAGCTCGCTGTCAATGCACTATACGCATTGCAACGTAACTATGCAAATGATACTGAGAACTCCACCATCTTTGCTTTGGAAAGAGGTACGGATTTAGCCGTAACCAACGGTGGAACCGGTAACTTTTACGGCATCTATGACCCTAATTATTTAAAGCCGTCTGCTTATCAGGTAGGATTTATGTGGCGCACGATGTACCAAATCATAGGCAAAGCCAATGAAATAATTGCTGCCGCCGAGGATTTGGAAGACACCCCTTCACTACGGGCCACCGTTTCAGAAGCAAAGTGTTTCAGAGCACAGTCTTATTTTCTGCTTTATCGCACATTCGACAGGATATGGCTGAATGTACTGCCGACTACTGCTGAAAACGTCAACGACCCGAGAGATTTTCATGCTGCTTCCGAGAAAGAGGTGTTCGACCTGATTTACGAAGATTTGGAGTATGCCATTACAAACCTCGATTGGGTATCTGATGAAGCGGGACGGTTCACCCAAGCTGCCGCCCGTCATATGAAAGCCAAAGCAGCATTATGGCTCAAAGACTGGGATACGACTTTGGAACAAGTGGAAGAAATTGAGAAATCCGGCCATTTTGACTTGATTGCACTGAAGGAAGTTTTCAATGCCGGGGACTTGAACCATAAAGAAGCGCTGATGGTGCAACAATGGAGCAAAAATCCGGGCGGCAACTTATCCAGTGCCAGTCCGAAAGGTAATTACTTTGCCGCCTATTTCATCGCACAGTATCGCACAGAAATCGGTGGAACCGCAGAATATGCCTGTTCTTATGACAACTGGGGATATACTTACGGAAGATGTCTCCCCAGCCCCTATTTATTCTCACTGTATGACAAAGCTAAGGACAAACGTTATCAGGAGTACTATATACACCAGTACAAGAATACTACTGATAAGAACATCTCATACGGTTCGGCTACAGTAAAACCCGGAGATTATTTTCCACTATATAAGAACGGAAGCATCAATAAATATGTATATCCGGGATGCATCAAGTATGGGGATAAATGGACGCGCACCGCTTCTGAGACACGCAGCTATAAGGATGTGATAGTATACCGTCTTGCCGAGTCCTATATAATGGCGGCCGAAGCAGCCTTGATGAAGAATGACCAGACGTTAGCCAAATACTATTTCAACAAAACGTGGGAAAGAGCCGGAAACGATAAATTCACCGGTGTGCTCACTATGAAAGACATTATGGACGAGCAAGCTCGCGAACTATCTTTCGAAGGCGACAGATGGTATTTCCTGAAACGTCTTGGAATACTTATTGAGCAAGTCAAGGCATATGCCGGGGACCCGGAAATACCTGCATCTATTCTCGGACGTAATAATCTGCCTGCCAACCCTCACTTTGTGAGATGGCCGATACCCGAAGCGGAAGTCATCAATATGGGAGCCGAAAACTTTCCGCAAAATATTGGATACAAATAATCACTGAAAAACATACATATAATAAGATGAGAAAAAAGATTACTATATTAATACTACTGCTCTGTTCTTTTGTTACAGGCTTGTTTGCCAATACTCCACAATATGACATTTGTATATATGGAGAGTCAGCTTCCGGAGTAATTGCAGCGATACAAGGCGCACGTATGGGTAAGAAAGTAGTGCTTATATCGAAGAACGACCATGTAGGCGGTCTTGTCACATCAGGACTGACAGCTACCGACATGAACCGTAATGACCTGATAGGTGGTATAACAAAAGAATTCTACAACAAAATATACAATTACTACCTGCAACCCGAAGTATGGCGTAATCAAGACAGAGAATCATTCATGATTTCGACATTAAAGCGCACATATAGAGGTAAAAATGATGAAAGGCGGATACAATGGGTTTATGAATCCTCAGTAGCCGAACGGATTATGCGGGATATGCTGAAAACGGCAGGAGTAGAAGTCCTTTTCAACCACCGGCTCGACCTGAATAAGAACGTCCGGAAAGAAGAGAATATAATCCGGAGCATCCAACTGGAGAATGGAAAGGTTATTGAAGCTAAAATGTTTATAGACGCTTCCTACGAAGGAGACCTTCTGGCACGTGCAGGAATTTCCTACACAGTAGGGCGCGAATCAAACCTGCAATACGGAGAAACCTATAACGGTATCCGTATCAATTATGACCAAGGGAAAGACCTGACAAAGATAAGCCCTTACATCAAGGAAGGGAATGCAAAATCAGGCGCTCTGCCTTATGTGACAACCCAGGAATGGGGTAAACAAGGGGATGCGGACAAACGCGTACAAGCCTATTGCTACAGAATGACTCTGACAAACGACCCCGACAACCGTATATCCATTCAAAAGCCGAGGAACTATAATCCGTTATGGTATGAGATATATGTACGTATGCTGAAACTGGAACCGGAAACAAAACTCCAGCAAATTATAACATTGACTCCTATGCCTAACAAGAAAACGGATACCAACCATCTGGACTTCTTCGGAGCAAGCTACGACTATGCAGAAGCCGACTACAAAACCAGAAAGGAAATAGAGCAACTGCATAAAGATTACGCACTGGGCATGTTATGGTTTTTGGGACATGACAAGCGTGTACCGGAACATATCCGTAAGGAGATGCTGGATTGGGGATTGCCTAAAGACGAATTCACCGACACCCGGAATTTCCCTTATCAAATATACGTGCGCGAAGCCCGCAGGATGATCGGTACATTTGTGATGACAGAAAAGAATGTACGCAAAACAGACCGTACACCCGCCGAACATTCGGTGGGACTAGGTTCTTATGCCCTTGACTGCCATTATGTATCCCGCGTCATCGACCAAGAAGGCAAGTTAAGAAACGAGGGCACCATATTTGCCCCTACCATTCCCTACCCTATCAGTTATTATTCACTGACTCCCAAGGAGGAAGAATGTGCCAACCTATTGGCAACCGTATGTTTGTCATCTTCTCATGTAGCTTACAGTACTATCAGAATGGAACCGGTATATATGATATTAGGACAATCGGCAGCCACTGCCGCCGCTTTGGCAATAGATTCCAATTTACCTGTCCAGAAACTATCTTATGATGTATTGAAGTATAAATTACTACAGGACGGACAATTATTATCAGTACCCACTAAAAAATAAAGTTATGAAACTAAAATACCTATTTACCTCATTCTTTATACTTGCCGCTGTCCTGAACGCTTCGTGTTCAGACAACGACAATTATACAATCCCCAAAGGTTCTTTTGAAGAAAAGCCAGTTGTTCCCCCCGCTAAAGTTGAGACATCAAAAGTCGACGGAAAATGGAAATTGCTTGTAAACGGACAAGAATTATATATCAAAGGAGCCGCATGCAACAACTTCTATGCTGAAGCCAAAGACTTCGGAGCCAATGTTATCAGAACATATGGGGTGTCTGACAAGAGCATGACTATTTTGAATAGCGCACAGGAAAAAGGACTTTATGTAAATTTCGGGCTCTATATCAGAAGAGAAACCGACGGCTTTGATTATAACAACAGTGCAGCAGTAAAAGCTCAGTTTGATGAAATAAAAGCAACAGTCGAACGCTTCAAAGATCATCCGGCGCTTTTGGTATGGTCGATAGGCAATGAAGCTGAAGCAAGTTATACTAATCTCAAACTCTGGGATGCAATCAATGATATAGCTAAGATGATTCACGAAACCGACCCAAATCATCCCACTACAACAACATTGGCATCCTCTAATGTAAACCATATAAAGAATATTATAGAAAAGGCCCCTCATATAGATATTCTATCGGTCAATACATATGCGCCTAACCTGCCGGGAGTATTGGGTAACCTTCAGTCCGCAGGCTGGACCAAACCATATATGATTACGGAGTTCGGACCTCGCGGTACGTGGCAAATGAATCCCGAACCCGAAAGAATATTGCCGTGGGGTGGCTTGGTAGAACAGACCAGTAGTGAAAAAGAAGCCGTCTACCTGAAAGCCTATCAGGAGAATATAGCCGCCAATAAGGACAACGGTTGTTTAGGTTCGTTCGTATTCTTATGGGGATACCAGACACACGGAGAAGTACTGACTTGGTACGGGCTGTTCGACAAGAAAGGATATACCTTCCCGGCAGTCGATGCCATGCAATATGCATGGACAGGGAGTTACCCGAAAAACCGTGCTCCGGTGATAGCAACCCGTAATGATATGCTGATGAATGGCAAAAAAGCGGAAGACGTTGTTATTGTCAGCCCGAATTCATCCAACGAAGCAAAAGTTACAGCCACCGACCCGGATGGAGATGCACTGACCTACGACTGGATGATTATGAAAGAAAAGACAGCTTCTTCAGACGGCAGCCTGCCGGATGGTATCACCGGATTGATAGATGACAACACCCAAAAGGATATTACATTCAAAGCTCCTTCAACAGTTGGCAACTATCGTCTGATAGTCTTTGTGCGCGACGTGAAAAATAAGAAAGTAGCAAGTGCGGTTATTCCATTTTCTGTTCAATAAAAAAATATCGACCATGAAACTATTAAAATATAATTTAAGCATCTTGTTGTGTCTCACGGCTATCTTTTTCATAGCATGCGACAGTGATGACGAAACTATACAGCAAAACCCGAAACCGACTATTAAGTTCACGAAAGTCGGAGACGATCCTGTCATTGCTTACCCCGGAACGGAGCTTAGTTTCTCTGTAGAAATGACAGGCACAGCCGGTATCAAAAAAGTTGTTACCATGCTCAACTCGCAAGAAATCCCCGGAAGCGCCAAAGAATATCCGGAAAATACGGATAAAGGCTCATACAATGTAGCATATACCATAAAATCGGAAGAAGTAGGAAAAACACTGAACTTTGTAATACTGGCAATTGATAATGAAGAAAAGAAATCAACTGCCGAATATGCCGTTTACGTTCAGGCCGCCCAACCGGAAATCGAAATAAGGATTCCTGATACAGCACCAGAGACAGTCACTGCAGGGGAAATGGTCGCATTCGATATTGAGATTACCTCTTCAACAACACTAAGAAGTATAAAAACATATCTGGCTGATTCCGAACTTACAGATTTGACCAAAGAGACATTCGAGAATCCGAACAGTGATACATATACGTTCTCATACACAACTACAGATTTGAATGCCGGACAAACCCTGTCATTCACTTTTGAGGTGATGGATGCTAACGGCGGTATCGTAAGAAGCGAATATAGCGTAGAAGTAACGAGAGCTGTAGAATTAGACATCAACGAATTCTACGGACTTAAAATCGGAGCACAAGCCAGTACGGATGCAGGTCCCTTCCTCAATACCACGAATGGAGAAATTTATGTACGAGACGGAGCGGCAGCCAAATCAGCTAATATTGACATTACTTTATTCTACAGCAACAATTCATATGGCTATTATTTCGTATCTCCGTCCGACGCAAGCATCACAGCTATTTTTAAAGCACCGGATGCAATAGCTACTTGGGAACATCGTAACAGTACGAAACTGAAAGTTATGCAAATAACACCGGATGAGTTCCTGGCAATCAATTCTGCTGAAATGATTCAGAATCTCTACACCAATTCATCCGAAGCAGAAGTAGAGAAACTGACAGAAAAGCTGGGGGTAGGCTCTATCATCGGATTCAAAACTGTAGCTGACAAATATGGTATTATAATTGTCAGGTCATTTGCCAGCGGCAGTTCGAAAGGAAATGTCACCATCGACATGAAAGTGGAAAAATAATCCGGTTCTCAAAATAAATTAATTCTTAACCGCCCTTATTTATGACAAAATAGGGGCGGATTAGAAATTATTATCTATAAAACAATGAAAATAAAATTATTATTTATCCTGTTTATTGCTTTTCAGCCCTTAGTATCCAAGGCCAATGACGCACCCCAACAACCGATATACCTTGACCCTTCCCAGCCAGTCCGGACAAGAGTTGAAAACCTCATGTCCTTAATGACTCTGGAAGAAAAGATTGCCCAAATGTGCCAGTATGTCGGTCTGGAGCATATGCGTGATGCGGAAAAGAATATTACGGAAGAAGAGCTGCTGAACGGTCATGCCAGAGGATTCTATAAAGGATTGCACTCCACAGGAGTAGAACGGATGGTCACACAGGGAAGAATCGGTTCATTTCTTCATGTCCTGACTCCGGAAGAAGCCAATCATTTGCAAAAGTTGGCGGAGAAAAGCCGTTTGAAGATCCCTTTGCTGATAGGGATTGATGCCATACACGGAAACGGGCTTGTCAGTGGTTCTACCATTTACCCGTCTCCCATAGGAATGGCTTCCACATTTGCACCTGATTTAATAGAACAGGCAAACAGACAGACAGCTCTCGAAATGCGCGCAACAGGTTCTCATTGGGCTTTCACTCCCAACATAGAGATAGCTTGCGATGCCCGTTGGGGAAGAGTCGGAGAAACATTCGGGGAAGACCCATATCTGGTATCCCGCATGGGAGTAGCATCCATCAAAGGTCTGCAAACAGACAATCTTACAGGATTAAACACCGTATTGGCTTGTGCCAAGCATCTCGTTGCAGGAGGAATAGCCAATAACGGAACTAATGCCGGTCCGGTAGAATTGAGTGAAGGCAAACTGAGAAATATCTTTTTGCCACCATTCAAAGCAGCCGTACAAGAAGCCAAACCTTTCACCCTTATGCCGGCACACAATGAATTGAACGGAGTCCCGTGCCATGCAAACAAATGGTTGATGACTGACATCATACGCAATGAATACGGATTCGACGGATTCATTGTAAGCGACTGGATGGATATGGAAGCAATCAGCACACGCCACCGGATAGCCGAAAATACGACCGGTGCATTCTTCTTGTCCGTAGATGGCGGAGTAGACATGCATATGCATGGTCCTGTTTTTTCCGATGCCATCCTAAGACTGATAAAAGAAGGAAAACTGACGGAAGAAAGAATTAATAAGGCATGCGCCAAGATACTGGAAGCCAAGTTCCGGCTAGGATTATTCGAAAACCGGTATGTCACGGAAGGCGGTATAAAGAAAACGGTATTCAGCAAAGAACATCAGCAGACGGCACTCGAAATCGCCCGACGCTCCATCGTCCTTTTGAAAAATGAAGCCCTGCTTCCCATCAACACCCGAAAGTTCAAGAAGATACTCGTGACAGGCCCTAACGCCAACAACCAGTCAATCATGGGCGACTGGGTATTTGAGCAACCGGAGAAGAATGTCTCAACCATACTGAAAGGCATAAAAGAAGAAGCATCCGGCGCACAGATAAATTATGTAGATGTCGGTTGGAATCTGAGAGCACTGGACAGCGCCAAAATAGAAGAAGCCGTACAAACAGCAAAGTCTTCGGATTTGGCAATCGTCGTAGTCGGTGAAGACTCTTTCCGGCAGCATTGGAAAGAGAAAACATGCGGAGAAAACAGGGATCGCATGGACATCACCCTTTGGGGTAAACAGGACTATCTTGTAGAATCTATTTACAAGACAGGAGTTCCTACTATTGTCATCCTGGTAAACGGACGCCCCCTTGCCACCGGATGGATTGCTGAAAATATCCCGGCTATTATTGAAGCTTGGGAGCCTGGTTCAATGGGTGGAAAAGCAATTGCAGAAATTCTCTTCGGCAAAGTAAATCCCAGCGGAAAGTTACCAATCACTATTCCACGGCACGTAGGCCAGATTTCAACGGTATATAATCACAAACCGTCCCAATTTCTCCATCCTTATATCGACGGGGATAAAACACCGCTTTATCCTTTCGGGTATGGTCTAAGTTATACTTCTTTCAAATACGACCAGCTGAAAACAAACAAGACGGATTATAATGCCAACGAAGAAATAGAGGTTACAGTGAATGTCAGCAACACAGGAGAAAGGCAAGGGGAAGAAATCGTCCAGCTTTATATTCGGGATGATTACAGTAACACCACCCGACCGGTGAAAGAACTGAAACGTTTTCAACGTATTCTTCTGGAAAAGGGAGAAAGCAAAGTGGTATCATTCCGCTTGAACAGAGAAGACCTGTCCTACTATAACCATAAAGCCGAGTATGTGCTCGAACCGGGCACATTCACCGTCATGGTGGGTGGCAGTTCTTTGGACAAAGACCTACAAAAAATTAAGTTTAACGTAAAATGAAACCGAATATGAAGAAACTTATTCTATTATTGACCGTTCTTACTTTTCTGTACAGTTGTAAAAGCAACCCGGAAGAAAAGTACGATATATGTATCTATGGCGGTACTTCCGCCGGAGTCATAGCAGCATACTCTGCCAAGATGTTGGGTAAGAAGGTGTTGCTTATCGAACCACAAAACCGTCTCGGCGGACTGACTTCCGGCGGGCTTGGTTTCACTGATATAGGAAACAAACAAGTAGTAACCGGATTATCAAAAGACTTTTACCGTCGTTTGGGTGCTCATTACGGCAAACTGGAACAATGGATATTCGAACCCAAAGTAGCGGACAGCATCTTTAATGACTACATTAATCGGGCAGATGTCGAGGTTTTATATAAATACAGAATCACAGATGCCCAACTTGCCAACGGATATATAAAAAATATCACGCTTGAAAGTTCCGACGGGACAAAACCCGGCAAATCCATAGCCGCCAAAGTATTCATCGACTGTACTTATGAGGGTGACCTGATGGCTAAAGCAGGAGTTTCATACACGATAGGACGGGAAGACAACAAACTGTATCATGAAACTTACAATGGCGTCCAACTGATGAAAGGACACCAGTTCCCGGATGGAGTAGACCCGTACAAGATAAAAGGTGATTCCACAAGCGGATTATTATGGGGAATCAGTCCTGCCGCACTCTCGCCGGACGGTACGGGCGACAAGTTAGTGCAAGCCTATAATTACCGCATTTGCCTCACCGATAATCCTGCCAACAAAATAGAAATCACCCGGCCGGAAAATTATGATTCCACCAAATATGAGTTGCTGTTACGCCTGTTTGACGCCCAACCCGATAAAAGAAAACTAAACCATTATTTTATCTGGAGCCGGATGCCAAACAATAAGACGGATATAAATAACCGGGGAGGATTTTCGACTGATATGATCGGAATGAACCATAACTATCCGGAAGCATCTTATGAAGAAAGGGCGGAAATCATTCAAGCACATAAAGACTACACTCAGGGATTACTTTATTTCTACAAGACCGATCCCAGGGTTCCGCAAGAACTAAGAGATGAAATACAGGCATGGGGCTACCCCAAAGACGAATATACAGAGGACAACCATTGGTCGCCCCAACTATATATCAGAGAAAGCCGCAGAATGACAGGGGACTATGTAATGACGCAAGCACATTGCGAAGGGCGGGAAACGGTCGCCGATGGTATCGGTATGGCCGCATATACCATGGACTCACACAACTGCCAACGGATACTCGTAAAAAAAGACGGCAAGTACATAGTAAAAAATGAGGGAAATGTAGAAATCGGCGGCGGACTCCCCTACCCCATATCCTATCGTTCCATCATCCCAAAAGAAGAAGAATGTAAGAACTTGCTCGTTCCCGTTTGTCTCTCCGCCAGTCATATCGCCTATGGTTCCATCCGTATGGAGCCGGTATTCATGGTACTGGCACAGTCTGCCGCTATCGCCGCAACAGAAGCCATAAACACAGGAAGCGTGCAGACCGTCGATATCAAAAAAGTACAAGCATTGCTACACGAAAATCCACTATTGGACGGCAGTTCTTCTGAGATACTAATAGACGACCGCGATTTGGACATATCCGCGAATAATGATTGGGAGATTATAAAAAAGCGAGGAGGATATGGCCCCACTTTCCTGAAATCCAAAGCCCGCAACGGTTCACCTGTCCGTTTCACCCCACATATAGAACATGAAGGAAAGTACAAAGTATATACTTATTATCACATGAGAAAAGACATTTCGCCGACTATCACATATTCCATCTCGGACGGAACCGATAGTTGGACAAGAGTCATACATAAAGACAGCGTGAGAATAGAAGGACAAACTTCGGGAGAATGGGTGGAACTGGGAACATACGATTTTCAAAAAAGCCGCATGCCCTATGTAGAAATATCCACTGGAGACACAAGCGGGACGGTCATTGCCGACGCTGTGCTGTTCATACCCGTAAAATAAGATTTATATGTATATGAAAAAGAATTGGTGTTTACTATATCTGTTATCAATATTTTGTTTTTCCCATGCCCAGAATAAGAATACGTACTTGGAACAAAAGATTGATTCAACCCTATCAAGCATGACTATCCGTGAAAAAGTAGGGCAACTTAACCAGCTTGACGGGCGAGGTACAATTGAGAAATTGAAGGTATTGATACGTAAAGGAGAGATCGGTTCGGTAATGAATGTTACCGAACCCGAAGTCGTCAATGAGTTACAAGAAATTGCCTGCAAACAATCAAGAACGGGTATCCCCTTGGTTTTTACACGCGACGTTGTGCATGGCTTCAAGACCATGCTGCCCATTCCGTTAGGGCAAGCTGCCACTTTCCATCCGGAACTGATACAGAAAGGGGCACGAATCGCAGCCATAGAAGCCACGGAACATGGTGTCAGATGGTCATTTGCACCTATGATAGATATATCCAGAGATGCCCGGTGGGGACGCATAGCCGAAAGTTTCGGTGAAGACACTTATCTCACAGAACAGATGGCTGTCGCCGTAGTAAATGGATTTCAAGGTGACGATTTATCAAATCCGCAATCAATGGCTGCCTGCGCCAAGCATTTTATAGGATATGGAGCCGTAGAAGGAGGACGTGATTATAATTCAACCCATATTCCCGAAAGACTGTTGAGAGATGTCTATCTTCCGCCTTTCGAGAAAGCTGTAAAAGCCAACTGTTCCAGTATCATGACTTCGTTCAATGATAACGACGGGATTCCGGCTACAGGTAACAAAAAACTATTAAAGGATATTCTTCGCAAAGAATGGAATTTCGACGGGGTTGTCGTTTCCGACTGGGGTTCTGTAACGGAAATGATAAAACATGGCTTCGCCGAAGACCGGAAAGATGCAGCCCGAAAAGCGATAGAAGCCGGACTGGACATGGATATGTCTTCCAAAGCATTCATTCAGAATATCGAAGAATTAATCGCCAAAGGAATAATTTCCGAAGAGACATTGGACAATGCTGTGCGAAATGTACTAAGATTAAAATTCAGGCTCGGACTGTTTGATAATCCGTACACTGATATCAATAAGAGAAAAGAAACCTACTCGAACAAACATCTGGCTATTGCAAAGAAAATGGCGGAAGAGTCTGTTGTACTATTGAAAAATGAAAGCCACACATTACCGTTGTCTTCGAACATAAAAAGTATCCTGATAGTAGGCCCGTTGTCCGATGCTCCTCACGACCAACTCGGAACCTGGACAATGGACGGAGAAACAGAGAAAACGCGGACGCCTATAAAAGCACTACGTGAAAAGTATGGCGACAAAGTGAAAATTCATTTTGTGAAAGGTCTGGAGTACAGCAGAGATAAAAATAAGACAAACTTCAATAAGGTATTGGAGAAAGCATACCAGGCAGATGCCATTATAGCTTTTGTCGGTGAAGAAGCCATCCTATCGGGTGAAGCACATTGTCTGGCTGATATAAAACTGCAAGGAGCGCAATCCGAACTTATCAAGGTATTAAGCGGAACAAATAAGCCGCTCATTACAGTTATTATGGCGGGACGCCCGTTGGTTATTAATGAGGAACTGAACCTGTCCGATGCCGTATTGTATGCCTGGCATCCCGGAACGATGGGTGGCGATGCACTGGCGGATATTTTATTTGGCAAGACCACACCTGGTGGCAAACTACCCGTTACTTTCCCAAAAGCAACGGGACAAATTCCCATCTACTATAATCACACCAATAGCGGACGTCCGGCCACAGGAAAAGAAAAGCCTTTGGACGAAATACCTTTAAATGCCAAACAATCCGTATTAGGACATTCCTCTTATTATCTTGATTTAGGAGCACAACCTTTATTCCCGTTCGGATATGGCCTGTCATACACTTCTTTCGAATATTCCGATTTAAAGACAGACCGCACCGTTCTCACTCCGGGAGATACACTTTCAATCAGCGTCAAAGTGAAAAACATGGGACAATATAAAGGAACAGAAGTGGTTCAACTTTATGTATCGGATCTTTTCGGTTCCGTCACCCGGCCGGTAAAGGAACTAAAAGGATTTAAAAGGATAGAGTTAAGCCCCAATGAAGAAAAGATGGTAGAATTCGAACTCCCTTCATACGAATTAGCCTTTTGGAATATCGACATGAGGAAAGTAGTGGAACCAGGTAAGTTCAAAATAATGGTTGGCACAGATAGCCAGAATGGGTTGGAAACCTTCTTCGAGATAAAATAACAACATGGAAAAAGCGACCTCACCAAAAGGATGAGGCCGCTTTTCTATTACCAGTCTATTAGGGAAACAGTTGTTATTTCCCTTTCTTATAGTTTTCCAATCCTGTCTGCAAGAACTCAATGTACTTAGGAATATCCTCGTTGTAAGCATATGACTTGTTCACCGGTTTGCCCTGATTATCGAGCAATACATAGAAAGGTTGTGCATTAGCGCCAAACTTCACACGCTGCAGATAACTCCATTTATCACCAACCGTACGCAAAGTACGTTCCGTACCGTTTTCTACGATTTTCACGGGTTCGCTCAAAGGAGTTTTGTTATCTACATAAAGGGTAATCAATACATAGTCGTTATTAATCAAATCGCTTACTTTCGGGTCAGTCCACACTGCTGCTTCCATCTTACGGCAGTTTACGCAACCATATCCGGTAAAGTCGAGCATAACAGGTTTTCCATTCAGACGCGCATATTCCATTCCCAAATCATAGTCATCGAATTTTGCATGCACGTCATTCTTATATAAATTGAAATCCTGCGTCTGCATAGGCGGAGCAAATGCACTTACCGCTTTCAAAGGTGCTCCCCACAAACCGGGAACCATATATACGGCAAATGCCAAAGAGACGAGCGCCAAAAAGAAGCGGGTAACTCCCACCTTATTATCATCGTCATCATGCGGGAACTTAATCTTACCCAACAGATAGAATCCGAGCAAAGCAAAAATAACAATCCATAAAGCAAGGAATGTTTCACGGTCAAGCAGTCTCCATCCATAAGCCAGGTCGGCTACTGATAAGAATTTAAGCGCGAATGCCAGTTCAAGGAAACCCAGCGTTACTTTAATTACATTCATCCATCCGCCCGATTTCGGCATAGATTTCAGCCATGACGGGAACAGGGCGAACAGGGTAAACGGCAAAGCCAGTGCAATGGCGAAGCCCAGCATACCGATTGCAGGAGCAACGACACTTCCTGTTGTGGATACCTGTACAAGCAAAAATCCGATAATCGGGCCTGTACAAGAGAAAGATACCAAGGAAAGGGTGAAAGCCATCAGGAAAATACTCAATAATCCGGTGGTGGATTCCGCTTTGCTATCTACTGCATTCCCCCACTTCGACGGCAGTCTGATCTCGAATGCTCCAAAGAATGAAGCAGCGAAAATTACCAGCATCAGGAAGAAGAGGATATTAAAGATGGCATTGGTAGACAAAGCATTTAATGCGCTAGCACCGAAAATCAACGTAATAGCCAATCCCAGCACTACATAAATCACAACGATGGACGCACCATATGTCCACGCATCCCGGATACCTTTCTTTTTATCTTTACTGCGTTTCAGGAAGAAACTGACTGTCATAGGGATAATCGGCCACACACAAGGAGTGAACAAAGCGATTAATCCACCGAGGAAACCTGTTATAAAAATATAAATCCAGGACATATCTTCCTGACCATGTTCTTCGCCTAACGCTTGCAGGTCACTGATAACCGGTTTCCAAAGCTCACTGGAACTAACTGCCGACTGAACATCCGTAGCAGCATCCACCGGAGTAGCGGGAACCAATTCCATCATGGCAGCAGTATCCTTCACTTCAGCAGAAGCCGGAGCAGGCTCTTCCTTTTTCTCCGGTTCTTTTTTCTCCGGCTGCTCCGTTTTAGCCACGGCAGCACTTGCGACTTTCGCTACTCCGGAGAATTTGAACGGAACTTCAGTAGGCGGAAGACAACTTTCATCGTCACAAGCGCCATATTCCAAGTAACCTTCTATTTCATAAGCCCCCCCCGTAAGTTTTACTTTCTGGATAAACTTCGCAGTATTCTCAAAGTAGCGCACTTTCATTTCAAACAACTTGTCGAAAGTAGCCACTTCCTTACCAACCGGCTTCAGTTTACCGGCAAGCTCCAGTCCACTCTTCTTATCGACATTGAATGTCGCAGAAATAGGTCCGCCATCTCCAAGTTCGGTAGAATAAACATGCCATCCGTTATCAATGGTGGCGGTAAATACAATCTCCGCTTCGGTATCAGAAAGAGTGTTCAACTCAGTTTTGAACTTTACCGGATCTTTAATCTGTGCCTGCAAGGCATAGACTACAAAGCTTAAAAGCAGAAAAGATACAAACTTTTTCATTTTAATAATTGGGGGGTTATAATTCATAATCTACACACGCACGGCTTTCCTTTGTATCAGCCAGAATCTTACCGGCAGCCACATGGTCGGGATGCGTCGCATAGTATTTCACGTCTTCCAGAGTATCAAACTCACTATAAAGAGCTATATTCCACGTTTCTCCGGGATTCATGTTCAATCCGACTTCCACTTTCCGGATCACGGAGATTTTAGCAGGAAGCGCTTCTATTGCTTCCTTGAATTTTGTCATAACTGCCCGCTTCTCTTCGGCAGAAACTTCGTCTTTTAACTTAAATAATACAATGTGTTTTACCATTACGTTGTTATTTTAATGAATTGTTTCTATATTTGTCTTGTTAATACTTTGCATAAACAATGCAAATTTACTCTATTTGGTTTAAATATACACTTAAAGAGATGTTAATTATAGGAATTGCAGGTGGAACTGGCTCCGGAAAGACCACCGTCGTACGAAAAATCGTAGAAAGTCTCCCCGCAGGAGAAGTAGTATTATTACCTCAGGATTCATACTACAAAGACAGTAGTCATGTCCCTGTCGAAGAGCGCCAGAATATTAATTTTGACCATCCGGACGCATTTGAATGGAGCCTGCTCTCCAAACATGTCATGACGCTGAAAGAAGGAAAGAGTATCGAACAGCCTACCTATTCCTATCTGACCTGCACCCGCCAACCCGAAACGATTCATATCGAGCCGCGCGAAGTAGTTATCATCGAAGGTATTCTTGCCTTGTGTGACAAGAAACTACGTAATATGATGGATCTTAAAATATTCGTAGATGCCGATCCCGATGAACGGCTGATACGCGTTATCCAAAGAGACGTTGTAGAACGCGGACGTACTGCCGAAGCTGTAATGGAACGCTACACACGGGTTCTGAAACCAATGCACCAACAATTCATCGAACCATGCAAACGCTATGCCGACCTTATCGTACCGGAAGGCGGCAGCAATAAAGTGGCTATTGATATACTGACCATGTATATCAAGAAACACTTGAAGAGTTGAGAATGGCGAGTTGAAAGTTAAAAACAAAATGTCAGATATGAATGCCAGGACACTGATTATCCCTTTATTTCTTGTGCTATTCTGCTGCGTAATCGGATGCCGGAATAAGCAGCATAGTAAGACGGATGAATCCGTCCGCGATCTTCCACAGATAAAAGATAGCGGTGAATTGGTTGTATTGACATTATACAGTTCCACTTCCTATTTCATATACCGGGGACAGGAAATGGGTTTCCAGTATGAACTCAGCGAGCAGTTTGCCAAAAGTCTGGGATTAAAGCTCAGAATCGAAGTAGCTAACAGCGTTGACGAACTGATTCGGAAATTGCTGGCAGGCGAGGGAGACATGATTGCCTACAATCTGCCTATCACCAAAGAATGGAAAGACAGCCTCCTTTATTGTGGCGAAGACGTGATTACCCATCAGGTTATTGTTCAACAAGGGAGAGGTAAACAGAAACCTTTGAAAGATGTCACCGAACTGATTGGAAAAGATGTCTATGTGAAACCCGGAAAGTATTATGACCGCCTTGTCAACCTGAACAACGAACTGGGCGGCGGCATCCAAATCCATGAAGTGAACAATGACAGTATCACTATTGAGGACTTAATCACACAAGTGGCGCAAGGTAAAATACCATACACGGTGGCCGACAATGATTTGGCAAAACTTAATAAGACGTATTATCCCAATCTGGATATAAATCTGTCTATCAGCTTCGACCAGCGTTCTTCCTGGGCAGTACGGAAAGACAGTCCGGAACTAGCCGCAGCCGCCACTAAATGGCATCAGGAGAACATGACTTCTCCTGCTTATACAGCCAGTATGAAACGTTACTTTGAAAATAGTAAAATGATGCCCCACTCTCCTATCCTTTCATTGAGAGAGGGAAAGATTTCCCATTATGATGATCTATTCAAGAAGTATTCCAAAGACATCGGATGGGATTGGCGTTTACTGGCGTCTTTGGCTTATACGGAATCCAATTTTGACACAACTGCCGTATCCTGGGCAGGTGCGAAAGGACTCATGCAACTAATGCCCGCCACTGCCCGGGCAATGGGAGTGCCACCAGGAAAAGAACAAAATCCGGAAGAGAGCGTTAAGGCTGCCATCAAGTATATTACTGCTACCGACCGTAGTTTTAGTATGATTCCCGATAAAGAGGAACGTCTCAACTTTATCCTCGCTTCCTACAATGCCGGTCTAGGACATATTTACGATGCCATGGCACTAGCCGAGAAATACGGAAAAAACAAACTGGTATGGAAAGATAATGTAGAAAACTTTATCTTACTCAAAAGCAATGAAGAATACTTCACCGATCCCGTTTGTAAAAACGGTTACTTCCGTGGCATAGAGACTTACAATTTCGTTCGCGACATTATGTCACGCTATGAATCTTATAAAAAGAAGATCAAAGCGTAAAGAAAGTAACTTAATACTTATTTTTGTAGGTTACCAAACTAACCACGACAATAGCCAACACCGATAAAGGCAGAGCAAACAATATCGGGTCAATGACCGGGAAAGGATAAGTGGTAATCAATACATCCCGTCCGAACAAAGCCTTGCAGATACCCAATGCGGCAGATTCTTTCTGATGAAGGAATACGAGAGCAAACAAACTCCCGACTGTTCCTACCCAAAGACTTGCCATTACACCCTGCTTGGTAGCTTTCTTCCAATACAAAGCACAGAAATAAGCAGGAAGGAAAGCAGCCGCACAGATTCCCATAAAGATAGAAGTTCCACGGGCGATAATGTCATGGGGCAGCATATAACAAATAATATAGCTGACTAAAATAGAGAATAATACGCCAAGACGGATTACATTCGTAAGTTTACCCCGTGAGCGCGGCTTATAAGTTCCATAAATATCTGAACCTACCGAAGCTCCCATCGTATGGAACTGTGAGCTAAGTGTAGACATACTGGCTGAAAGGATGCACAACATAAAGAGTGCGGCAAACCAGTCGGGCATTGCCTTATTAATAAAGTAGGGAATAATCTTATCAATATCCTGCACCACTTCCGTTGCAACCGCCCCTTCTGTTTTCAGGAAAAAAAGATTGCTTAATGCCCCGGCATGATAGATAGCGCCTACCGTTATAATCAGAAAGAAACAACCGATAAACACACCACGGTTCAACTGCTTGCTACTCTCCACCGTCATAAAACGAACTACTAGCTGCGGTTGCGCAAGACAGCCGATTCCAACTCCTAAAATAAGAGAAGTTACCAATGAATACCATTGTGGAGACCCCGTCACAGGCATCACTGTCCATCCCTGATGCCCCAACGCCTTAAACTTTTCCGGGACTAGCGGAGCAATAGCTGTCAACTCCTTATTTGCTTCTGTAAAGCCCATACCGAGCACCTGGTATAAGGAGAACAACAGAAACAGCATACACCCAAACATGATAACTGCCTGTAAAGCATCTGTGTACATTACACCTTTCATACCGCCGGCAATAACATAAGCGGCAATCACCAATGTAAATATCAATAAGGAAATATTGAAGTCTATCTGAAAAATCTGCTCGATAAATACCGCTCCGCCTTTCATTACAACTGCCGCATAAAGTGGCATCCCAATGAAAATAACGGCGGCAATAAATACCTGTATATTACGTGAACGGAAATGCCGCCCTAATAATTGAGGGAAAGTACTCACGTTTAGTTTTGCCCCCATACGCCGGGTGCGTAACCCGAAGAAAATAAAGGCAATGACAACGCCGATAAACATATTAAGGAAACACAACCACTGGATACCCATTCCGAAAGCGGCAGCCACACCACCAAAACCCACGATAGCAGATGCGGAAATAAACGTAGCACCATAAGAAAGTGCCATCACAATAGGATTCATCTGTCGTCCCCCCACCAGATAGTCACTGGTAGACGTCGTTTTCTTATATCCTAAAAAGCCAAGATAGGCAAGTGACAGCAGATAAGCTATCACAATCAGTCCAAGTGTAAATGTATTCATCGTGTTTCGTCTTTTTCATCGTCCTTATTCCAATATTTCAGCCCGAACCAGGCAGCAAAAATCACGCATACCACCGAAAGCAGGTATGGCATAATGATAAAAGGGTCTTCTATTCCAAACATTTGCGTATCAGATTTTAATCAATTAAGTCGCAAATGTAAGGAATTTATTGAAAAGACAAAACTTTTGTTTACTAATACTGATTATAATGTATCTTTTTCTCGTCAAATTTCTGTTTCGGGTTCTCTTTTGTAGCCGGATAGCCGAAAGGAATGACACAAAGCGGAAGAATATTCTCCGGAAGCCCGGTATACTTGCGTACTACCTGCATACGGTCTTCATAAGGATAAGCTGCCGTCCATACAGCCCCCAATCCCAAGCTTTCGGCAGCAAGCAGAATATTCTGGGTGGCAGCGGAACAGTCCAGATACCAATAGGATGAGCGTGCAGAGTCCCCGCAAACAACAATGGCATTGCGAGCCTGCGTCAACATTTTGGCATAAGGAAGTGCGGCAGCCATCGAATCCAGTCTGGCACGGTCGGTCACTACGACAAACTCCCAAGGACGGACATCCTTTCCCGAAGGTGCAGCCATTCCGGCACGAAGCATCAAGTCGATTTTCTCTTTCTCCACTCCTTTATTCAGATAAGTGCGCACGCTTTTGCGCTCGAAGATATTATCCAATGCAGCATTTCCGGTCTCGGACGTTCCTTTTTCTTCTTTTGCAGAAGAACATGACATCATAGCAGTTACTACCATGAACAGACACAGGAAAGAGAAAATCTTTTTCATTGTGGTAATGTTTTAAAATAGGTTCAACTTATTTTTCTGTGCTTCTTCCAATGAAACGGTTTCACGCTTCATCAAGCCGCTCTTTTCACGAAGTGCCTCATATTCAGTTTTCAATTCGTTCACCAGTTCGGCTTTCGCTTGCGGATTCAGTAATCTGGCGGCAACACCCGCATTCAATGACGCATCTTTGAGGTGCACCACCGGAGCATGATATACAGGGGCGATCTTCAATGCCGTATGCATCTTTGAAGTGGTAGCCCCACCAATCAGAAGAGGTATATCCAATCCTGCTTTTTCCAGTTCGACGGCTACGTGAGCCATTTCTTCCAGAGAAGGAGTTATCAGACCGCTCAATCCAATCATGTCCACCTTTTCTTCAATAGCACGCTGAACGATTGTTTCTGCGGGCACCATCACTCCTAAGTCAACAATATCATAACCGTTGCAGGCCATCACCACGGCAACGATATTCTTTCCAATATCGTGCACGTCGCCTTTCACAGTAGCAAGTAATATTTTTCCGGCAGAGGTTGCTCCATCAGTTTTCTCCGATTCAATGACAGGCTGAAGGATAGCGACGGCTTTCTTCATTGTCCGGGCAGTCTTTACTACTTGCGGAAGAAACATTTTACCTGCGCCGAACAGTTCACCGACATAATTCATCCCATCCATCAACGGGCCTTCAATCACATTGACCGCTTTATCGTAAAGTGGCAGTGCTTCTGCCAAATCCTGTTCGAGAAAATCGCCAATCCCTTTCATCAAAGCATATTTCAAACGTTCCTGAACAGAGCCTTCTCTCCAAGCATCCTGCTTGACAGCCGGTTGTCCTGCCGCTCCGCTCATGGTGGCTTTCAGAGATTCCGCCAGTTCGATAAGACGCTCCGCAGCATCGGGACGACGGTTCAAAACGACATCTTCAATCTTCTCCAGTACATCTGTCGGAATATCGCTATAAAGCACGGAAGTTCCCGGATTCACAATTCCCATATCCATTCCTTGCTGAATGGCATGATAAAGGAACACGGCATGCATGGCTTCACGGATATAGTTATTGCCACGGAAAGAGAAAGAAAGGTTACTTACTCCACCACTGATATGCGCACCGGGAAGGTTTTTCTTAATCCATCCGGTAGCTTCAATGAAGTCTACCGCATAGTTGTTATGTTCTTCGATTCCCGTAGCTACGGCGAGCACATTGGGGTCGAAGATAATATCATGGGGATTAAAATTGACTTTGTCGACCAACAGGCGGTATGCACGTTGGCACACCTCTATCTTGCGGGCGGCCGTATCCGCCTGACCTTTTTCGTCAAAAGCCATTACGACGGCGGCAGCTCCGTATTGTTTGATAGTCCGGGCATGTTCGAGGAATACTTCTTCCCCTTCTTTCAAAGAAATAGAGTTAACGATTGACTTACCTTGCAGGCATTTCAATCCGGCAACAATCACTTCCCATTTGGATGAATCAATCATAACCGGGACGCGGGCTATTTCCGGTTCGGACATGATAAGGTTCAGGAAGGTAGTCATCTCGGTCTTGGCATCCAATAGACCGTCGTCCATATTGACGTCGATCACCAAAGCTCCGTCTTCTACCTGTTGGCGGGCGATGGAAAGAGCTTCATCGTATTTCTTTTCATTGATAAGACGAAGGAATTTACGTGAACCGGCTACGTTACAACGTTCGCCGACATTCACAAAATTAATTTCCGGTTTCACTTCCAGCAGTTCAAGGCCGGAAAGCCACATACAATCCGGTTTTGCAGCCAGGACGTGTGGTTGAGCACCTTCTATCAGGGCTGAATATTCGGCAATATAGGCGTCTGTCGTTCCACAGCAACCACCGATAATATTGATTAATCTTTCGTCAATATATTCTTTCACTTCGTGAGCCATATCCGCAGGTGTCTGGTCGTACTTACCGAGGCTGTTCGGTAATCCGGCATTCGGATAGGCGCTAATATAATAAGGTGCACGGGCTGCCAATTGCTCAAGGAAAGGTTTCAACTGACGCGCTCCGAACGAGCAGTTCAGGCCGACAGAGAAAATATTGGCATGTTGTACGGAAGCGAGAAATGCTTCCAATGTTTGTCCTGACAGAGTACGTCCGCCAATATCGGATACAGTCACTGATAACATGACAGGTACTTCAACACCTGTCGCTTTCATTGCCTGTTCAGCAGCAAAAATAGCCGCTTTCGCATTCAGCGTATCAAATATCGTTTCAATCAGAATGGCGTCTACCCCACCCTCAAGCATTGCTTCCATCTGTTGCTGATAGGCGGCGGCCAGTTCGTCGTAGCTCAAAGCACGGTAAGCCGGATTGTTCACGTCCGGGCTCATGGAGCAAGTTTTGTTCGTAGGCCCTACGGAGCCGGCTACAAAACGGGGTTTGTCGGGATTCTTTGCAGTATATTCGTCCGCAAGTTCACGGGCCAGCTTCACTGCGGTAAGATTCATTTCACGCACATATTCTTCTACGTGATAATCGGCCATAGAAACGGTGGTCGAGCTGAATGTATTGGTTTCGATGATGTCCGCACCTGCTTCCAGGTATTTACGGTGAATATCCCGAATCACATCGGGACGTGTCAGACACAACAAGTCATTATTCCCTTTCAACTGTCCGGGAATATGCGCGAAACGTTCACCACGAAAATCTTCTTCTTTGAGATTATATTGTTGAATCATTGTACCCATTGCCCCATCCAGAATAAGGATGCGCTCGGATACGATCTGCGAAATAGTCTTTTTCATTTATCCTATCATGTCATCGTTTGAACATTCTTGCCATATCTCTACGGTCATCTTTTTCCTTAATGGATTCTCGTTTATCATATTCCTTCTTACCTTTCGCTAAAGCGATTACCAGTTTCGCCAAACCTTTTTCATTGATAAACAAGCGTACGGGAACAACCGTAAAACCGGGATTCTTCATATCCCGTTGAAGTTTCTCCAATTCTTTCTTACTAAGCAACAACTTCCTCTCCCTACGCGCCGTATGATTATTGTACGAACCATAGAAGTACTCGGCGATGTGCATATTCTTCACCCATAATTCGCCTTTCGCAAAATAACAAAACGTATCTACCAGGCTGGCTTTTCCCAAACGAATGGATTTGATTTCCGTACCGGTCAGTACAATACCTGCTGTGTAGGTATCTATCAGTTCGTAATCAAACGTAGCCCGTTTATTCTTAATATTTACAGAGGGTTGTTTCATCTTCACACATTAATTAAGTATGGCCGTCAGTCTGTTAAACACAATTTGAATCACCGTCGGACATAGTATTAACAATGCAGACGACAAAAGGGTGTATTTCAATCGGTGTTTTTCTTCTACTCCCATCAGTACAGGAACTCCTTCCCATACTACATAGACGATATAGAACTGTAGCAGCCAGGCAATAATTCTAAAATCAGGTAATAGTCCGGTTACAATCTGAAGCAAGAAAGGTACAACAAGTGCATATCCTGCAAACTGTTGTGTCAGCGGCATATTGCTATGCATGCCAAACATTCTTGTCCCCATTTCATTAATGGCATAAGCAGCCAGAAAGTAGCCACCGAACAAGGCTACAGCTACGGCACAGCAATTGGTCATAGCTATCTGGAAACTTTGCGGGCCACCCCATCCATTCGTCAATAACGAACCGATGAACACGGACAGACCACATAAACCAATCATAGGATAGACAAAAGCCATATATACTTTTCGCCTATCCTCTTCCATAGAAATTTCCTCCCAGGCCTTGGCCGGAGAGGAAATCAATTTCATTGCTATGTTAAATAGTTCTTTGTAGTTCAATGTTATTTTACTGTATATTCCCACGTGGCATCAGTAGCACCATCCAAGGTGTTTTTTGATGAATTTACTTTAGCTTTTACTGTTATCTTCGTCGGCTTTTGACCTGTCTTATTACTGAATGCACCCATTGCATAGTCTAAACGATATGCTTTATATTCAGAAGTATATTTATCACGAGATACATTTTCAGCTTCCCCTTCTGTATTAATTACATGATTTAAAGTAAGTACCAACTCTGTTGCACCAGATTTAAAAGTCTCCTCATCATACGTAAGAATAAAAGAATGTTTTTCAAGTTCCTTTTTCTGCTCCTCAGCACTGTTTTCCACTTTCACCCAATAGACAACAGGAATAACAAGATATTGTTGGTCAAATAAAACGCCCGGTTGTGTTGAATAATCAGAAGCTAAATTAAACGCGTATAATGGTGCATTAGCTTTTGATGATTCTGAAGCATTTGTAGGTCCTTCTGTATATTTAGCATTAATCGAAACAGGAGTACTACCACCATAAAGTGTTACATAAAGAGTTTCAGAATTATCAGGCTGCTCAGCCGAATCATATTCATACCAAAAATGATAAAGTTCTCCAGTATTCAACGTTATTAATGATGCATCATTAATAATAAGCTTTTGCCCTGCGGGCGTTTGGAATGTAGCAGGATAAGTACTAGTACACTTAGCTATTGTAAATAATTGCCTATCAGTATTATCATCTCCATTCATACAAGAAGTAACCGACATACCCATCACCACAGCCATCAAAGCTACCAAGAAAAATTTCATCTGTTTCATAAACATATTTTTTAGATTTTGCAAAGATATAAATTCTAATTCACAATTAATAAATGCAGATACTTAAAAAATACTGCATCCGCTACTTTATTATTTTTGCAAAAAGTTCCAAATGGTCATCTACATAACTTGCAATCACTGCCGTAATCTGCTCTTCCATCTCTAAATAAGCCTCTTCCAAGTCATCAAAAGCTTCGTATTGCTCATACATAGCCATGAATTCATCATCCGTCCGTTCCTTCTCCAAGTCTTTCCGGTTAGCATCAAATATTTTCTTTGCCTTATAGATTAACTTCGAGAATTCATCCGCTCCCCACAAACGCATTACTTTAGCAAACGGATTATCAAAGATATATCCGCCATAACCGTTCTGAATCAACTGGCAGAATCCCCCTGCCATCACCTCATCACGAAATATCTGATAAGCCAGCAAAGAATGTTGTTCTCCTGTCAATAAAGGCATCGTCTCCGCAGTCAGTTCGCCACCGATCACCTCTTTATATTTATCTGTAAACGCCTGGATAAATTCATCCATTCCTTCACCCGCAGCCTTTTGTAAAGCTGATTCTACAACTTCGATCATAATCTTTTTTATAAATGATGCAGCAAAGCTACGAATTTTATTCTACATCCAGTAACAATCCTTTCACAATCTTACCAATCTTAATTTCATTATCCGTCCTCCACCTTCTTCACACGAATCTTATCATCTCATATACAGACGTTTCCGGTGAACAATTCATATAAAATACAGGATTCACCTCTATTCACACCCTTCACAAGATATGTATTTTCCAATCTTACAATATAGTGAGAACTAATATTGGCTATATTATAGGAACAGACAAATAGTGTATATATTCCGAATAAAAAATGTTTGTTCAATAATAGCCGACTCCAGTTGACCACCTAGCCAACTCTAGTCAGCTAATTAGCCGGCTATAGTTGGCTAATAGGACAACTATAGCCGGCCGACAAGCATACAGTAAAATGTTTATGAATATCAGACTCTATTCAGACCGCTTATCATGCATGTAAACGCATCCCCAAATACATACCTATAAAATAAGGTATAAGCCAGATGCACCAAACCACAATACTAAAGCGATTGAAATGTCGTTTCGCCTGTGCCGAACCCTTCACGTAAGTCCATATTGCCCATGAAGCGTGTACAAACATAAGAAGAATGGCAATCGTACCCGTCACCGTATGAATCTCGTCATGCAAATGAGTCAACTCTGCAATATGTTCCATCAGGCTCGTGCCAACCGCATCGGCTATCAGACCGAGAAGAAAGAAAATAATATGCCAAAACTTCAATTTCTTTTGGAGACGTTCTCCCCAAACACCAATCGAATAAAAAATAAGCGCAGATGAAATAACGCAAATTGCCGCAATTAAATAATGTATATCTATTTGGTTCAGTTCCATAAATTTTGGTTTTCTACTAATAACAAAGCAACAAATAGATAGTTCGTCCATCCTCAATCTTCCGCAAATGCAATCCCGACTTTACAAACTGCGAAAAAACGTAAACTGAATTGTCACTTTTCACAAAAAAGTAATAAAAGGCGATTTGCAGAAACAAATAAATCGACTACCTTTGTGGGCGATTTAGAGAATCGTGACTACGTATTTTTAATTATATCACTTAAAAAAAGAGCTAATTATGACTTATTCACACGAAGTGGAACACATGTGTGTTGTAAAGAAGGGTCCTAACCACGGACCGGCTCCCATACCCGAAGAAGGCAAATGGGTAAAATCTAAAGAAATCGTTGATATTTCTGGTTTGACACACGGTATCGGTTGGTGCGCTCCTCAACAAGGTGCTTGTAAACTGACACTGAACGTTAAAGAAGGTATTATCCAGGAAGCTTTGATCGAAACAATCGGTTGCTCCGGTATGACTCACTCGGCTGCTATGGCTTCTGAAATCCTTCCGGGTAAAACAGTTCTTGAAGCACTGAACACTGACCTTGTTTGCGACGCTATCAACACAGCTATGCGCGAACTGTTCCTGCAAATCGTTTACGGACGTACCCAATCGGCTTTCTCTGAAGGTGGTTTGATCATCGGTGCAGGTTTGGAAGACTTGGGTAAAGGTCTGCGTAGCCAAGTAGGTACTCTTTATGGTACTTTGGCTAAAGGTCCTCGTTACCTTGAAATGGCAGAAGGTTATATCAAACAAATCTTCTTGGACAAGAACGACGAAATCTGCGGATACGAATTCGTACACATGGGTAAGTTCATGGACGAAATCAAAAAAGGAACCGATGCTAACGAAGCTTTGAAAAAAGTAACCGGTACTTACGGACGCGTAACAGCAGAACAGGGAGCAGTTAAACATATTGATCCACGTCACGAATAATATAAGGAGGAAAGAAACTATGATTAGAGAAGTAAAATTCGAAAGCCAAGACCGTCGTATCAAACAGATTATCGCTGCCTTGAACGCTAACGGCATCAAAGATATCGAAGAAGCTAACGCTATCTGTGAAGCTCATGGACTTGATCCTTATAAAACGTGTGAAGAAACTCAGCCTATCTGCTTCGAAAATGCAAAATGGGCGTATGTTGTAGGTAGCGCTATCGCTATTAAGAAAGGTTGCACCAACGCTGCTGAAGCTGCTGAAGCTATCGGTATCGGTCTGCAAGCATTCTGTATCCCGGGTTCTGTAGCTGACGACCGTAAGGTTGGTATCGGTCACGGTAACTTGGCTGCCATGTTGCTGCGCGAAGAAACTAAGTGTTTCGCATTCCTGGCAGGTCACGAATCTTTCGCTGCTGCTGAAGGTGCTATCAAAATTGCCGCAAAAGCAGACAAAGTACGTAAAGAACCGTTGCGTTGCATCCTGAACGGTCTTGGAAAAGACGCTGCTCAGATCATCTCTCGTATCAACGGCTTTACTTATGTTCAGACTCAATTCGATTACTTTACAGGTGAACTGAAAGTTGTTCGCGAAATCGCTTACTCTGACGGTCCTCGTGCTAAAGTAAAATGCTACGGCGCTGATGATGTTCGTGAAGGTGTAGCTATCATGTGGAAAGAAGGTGTAGACGTATCTATTACAGGTAACTCTACTAACCCGACCCGTTTCCAACACCCGGTTGCCGGTACCTACAAGAAAGAACGTGTTCTTGCTGGCAAACCTTATTTCTCAGTAGCTTCAGGTGGTGGTACAGGTCGTACTCTTCACCCGGACAACATGGCGGCTGGTCCTGCTTCTTATGGTATGACTGATACTATGGGTCGTATGCACTCAGACGCTCAGTTCGCCGGTTCTTCATCTGTTCCTGCTCACGTAGAAATGATGGGATTCTTGGGAATTGGTAACAACCCGATGGTAGGTTGTACTGTAGCTTGTGCTGTTGACGTAGCTCAGGCTTTAGCTAAGTAATTATAACGATTACGACATATTAAATCCCTGTAACCTAAAAGGTTATGGGGATTTTTATTTTTACATCTCTTATATCAAGTACTTGATATATCCTTCTTTCCAAACTTTTTAATTAAACTTCATCTACCATACAAAATATTGAGCATAAATATAACTATCCTTCATGAGTCCTTGTTAAAGTAAGAGTTATTAATTATCTTTGCAATGAAAGGAGATAAACCTATGAAGTTGATTGAAAACAATATCCTAAAGATTATTGACCTATGCAAAAAGCATAAGGTGCATAAATTATTTGTCTTCGGTTCTGTTCTTACGAGTCGCTTTAATGACAACAGTGATATTGATTTTGTTGTCGATTTCAACAAAGCAGAAGTAAGTGATTACTTTGATAATTTCTTCGACTTTAAATATGCCTTAGAAAATTTATTTGACAGAAAAGTAGATTTACTGGAAGAACAAACTATTAAGAACCCATATTTGAAGAAGAATGTGGATACAACTAAAACTTTAATTTATGGATGATTTAACAAAGAAATTATAGAGATAGCGTAGCACTAACTCATATGGTATGACGGATACAATGGATCGTAATTAAAAAGAAGTATGGAGTATATCAATGAATTTCACAAGCTATGGATAGAGCGTACTCGCCATCAATAGCCTTTTGGAGCAAGCAGTCTGCATCGTTAGAAGAAAAAAAGAAGCAGCAAGAACGCTTGGATCAACAGAAAACTATAAGAGAGGGCAAATCGAAGAACTGATTTCATTTTGCCAATTCACCTATATATCTTTTTTGCACATAAACAGAGCATTATTAGCAACTTCCATTCATTACTATTAAATACAAGAACCATTATATCACTTTATTTGTTTATATTTTATATCCCTAATATTATACACAATGCTACTGACTTTCTTGAATATGCTTGCTACTATCATCAGCGTTATAAGCCTGCTGATCGTCACCTATGGAGTACTCGTCGGCTTCATCGCTTTCATGCGCAATGAAATAAAACGGTTCAACGGAACATATACCATCAATAACATCCGGCAGCTCAGGGCTGATTTCGGCAGTTATCTTTTACTCGGTTTGGAGTTTCTGATCGCATCCGATATACTGAAAACTGTGGTTGATCCGACTTTAGATGAATTGGCAATCTTAGGCGGAGTAGTTGTGGTAAGAACTGTGCTTTCTGTTTTTCTGAATAAAGAGATCAAAGAATTGGCAGAAAATGAATCTCTGAAAGAAAAATAAATATATATAGGTATAATAAATACTCAAAGACATTTTTCCTATTGTCTGATATGACTAAATTACTTATCTTTGTTTCATTGACTTTTCAATTAAAATAAGGGAAAATTAGAAACACGTCATATAAACATGGGAATACTACATTTATCAATTGAACTCACACTTGATTTGATTGCACTGATATCAGGAATTATTCTTATTTTCCGGGCTAAAGACAATTACCCGAAATTATATTGGGGAATTATAGCAGCGTGTATAGGGCTTATGTTTTCATGGGAAAATATCGGATGGCTGACAATTGTTACAGATACTCCGGAATATAATTTCATCGATCTGCTTAACATCGAAAAGATGCTCAAATGGTATGCTTTAGCCAATATTGTCGCACTATTCCCCATTGCTTCACTATCTCCGGGGCATCTTAACCACTTCAGAATATTTACATTCCTATTGCCACCTATCATTACAATAACCGTAGGGATCTGTTATTTAGGGTTCAACGGTGTCATAACTCCTATTTATTCATTGAATGAAATAATACCGAATATAAACAATACGGATGTCAAACTTAGGATTTGCATATTCTTACTTTCTGTTTTAACGCCCCTCTTTATTCTTATTTATGCAATATTCAGCACTAAGACCTATCGCAGAATAAATAAGAATATGCACTTATTCATAGGTTTCCTGTTCTTGTTTTTAGGAATATACACTCTGTTTACGTTGAGTATCAACGAATTTATATTCAATTTATTCGGCATAACGGCAATTGTTTTCACCGTTTTATTTTCAGTACTATATTTACGACATGAGAATCCATTCTCGGATCATATCAGTATGGTATATAGCACAGAAAAAGAGATGCCGCACATAAAAAACTCACCTCAGCTTCTCCCACTCTTCTCAACTATTGAAACTTATCTTAAAGAAAAGCATCCTTATACAGACCAACTGTATAACATGAAAGATTTAGCAAAATCCTTAAACAAAAAAGAACATGATATTTCGATGGCAATCAAGAGTCAGGGTTTTAGCGGTTTCCGTGAATATATAAATTGTAACCGCCTGGAATATTTCAAACGGTTAGCAGTCGAGAATCCGGGAAAAAGCATGAAAGAATTAATGTTCGCATCCGGTTTTAGTTCACGGGCAACTTTCTATCGGAACTTTTCCGACAAGTATGGTGTGTCACCCAGTCAGTTCCTTGAAAATCAGAACAATGAAGAATAAAAACTCATTTTAAATACTGCCAATACCACTATGTAAAAGTGTCTCATTTCAGAAATGAGACACTTTTTATTTTTATGATTAAAAGTAAAACTCTACCTTTGGCTGAAAACAAACGTATGACATAAGTTATATAGACAAGCTAATCACATGGACAACCAAGAGACACACATCGAACATTGTAATCATACAATCATTGAGAAGAATCAGAAAAACATTTTTTTATACACTACTATTACCGGAAATTTACAAGTGGTTCATTTTGAAGAAATCGGTTATTTCCGTTATAACTCCAAAAGTAAATTGTGGGAAGTTGTATTGTATAATAAGCATACCTTAATATTGAAGAGAAATACAAACTCACAGAAAATACTGAGTTTGCATCCTTATCTGATTCAGATCAGCCAGTCTTATATTATCAATATCACTTATCTGGCATCTATTGAAGATAATAATTGCCTGCTACTTCCTCCCTTCAGTAACTCGGAATCCCTGCAAGTAAGCAAATCCTTTATGAAAAAGCTGAAGGAAAGATATCCTTGTCTCTGACAATCAAAAGCCCTGTCTTTATGCAACAGCCAATAGTTCCACTTCGAATACTAATGTTGAGTAAGCCGGTATAGAATCAGTATTCTTATTACCGTATCCCAGTGTATAAGGTATATAAATAATCCATTTATCGCCAACGTGCATTTTTTGAAGTGCCACCTGCCAACCTTCTATCACATCACTAAGCCGCAAGGCATCCGGGCAATTGCGTTCATAAGAATTATCAAATATCCGGCCGTCAATCAGACTTCCCGTGTAATGTACGGTGACAATACTCCGCGCACCGGGAGAAATAGTTCCTTCACCAGTCTCCAACACTTTATAATAGATACCGCCCGGCAATGCAAAAACACCTTCCTGAGAAGCCAATCTTTTCAGAAACCGGCGGTTAGCTTCTTTGTATTCTTTCTTTTTTCCCATAAACAATCTTATTAGAGTGTACAAAAATAAGGAGATTTGAAAAGAATCTATCATAAAAACAGTATATTTGTTCGTTGAATCGTAAAAACCTCTTCGCTATGGGACAAATTAAAACCAGATGTAGCAACATTGCTACCGGATTATTCTTCTTTTTAATGCTGATTGTGAGTTTTTCCGCATGTACGCACAGTCAAAAAGACATTATCCCTTCCGCGGAATATGCGCCATACGTTAACGCTTATACCGGTGGAGTCATTTCACAAGGCTCGACCATCCGTATCGAACTGACGCACGACCAGCCAATGGTGGATATGAATAATGAATTGAAAGATAACCCGTTCAGTTTCTCGCCCTCATTGAAAGGCAAAGCGTATTGGGTTAGCAATAATACCATTGAATTTGTTCCGGAAGAAGGGACACTGAAACCGGGAGCATTTTATGAGGGGACTTTCCAACTCGGAGATTTTATTGAAGTCGATAAGAAACTAAAAGAGTTCAACTTCTCATTCCGGGTGCAGGAGCGTAACTTTACCATCCATACAGAACCGATAACGATTACCGCTACCCAGCCCGACGAAGTAAGCATAAAAGGAGAAATACGTTTCAGTGATGTAGTGAAGAAAGAAGAGGTGGAGAAGATGTTGACAGCCATTACTAGCAATAGCTCTAAACAAGAAGTACACCTCAGCGCTACGCCGAGAAAAGAAATGATAGGGAAAATAAAAACAACCGGTAACGGGAAAAGCAAAAACTATCCGGTAGAGATTACATCCACCGACAATTCTACCCGTTATGAATTCCATATCAACCGGATTCCACGAGCGACGGAAGATTACCAACTGGAGATAAAGGCAAACGGGAAACCCGCACGGATCGACCGGACACAAAGCGAAGAAATTCTGATTCCGGCAAAAGACAGTTTCCGCTTTCTGACTGCCGAACGCGTTGACCAACCGGAGAATGGGATTGAAATTGTATTCTCCGATCCCGTATCCAATACCCAGGATTTGAAAGGACTGATTGAAATACCGGAAGTATCTTCTTCTATCACTCAAATCAAGGACAATAAAGTATTTATCTATTTCGAAGCGAACAAGATAAATAAGCTGACTTTAAATATTCACGAAGGAGTAAAAAGCAGTCAGGAGCAGACTTTGGGAACTTCACATTCTATCTCGTTCAGCGAACTGAATCTGAAGCCGCAGGTTGAAATGTCCACTTCGGCAGCTATTCTTCCCGATTCCAAAAGCTTGATTATCCCGTTCCGCGCTGTCAATCTGTATGCGGTGGACTTGAGTGTGATACGCATTTTCGAGAATAATGTATTGATGTTCATGCAGAACAATTCACTGGCTTCCGCCAATGAGTTACGCCGTTCGGGACGGTTGGTTTATAAGAAAACATTGTGGTTGGGTAAAGACTCTTCCAAGGACGTTCACCGTTGGGAAGATTACTCGATTGACCTTGCCGGACTGATTCATCAGGAGCCGGGTGCTATCTATCGTGTCATCCTATCTTTCCGGCAAGAGTATTCGGCTTATCCTTGCGGTGGTAGTGACAATCAGGAAATGAAATTTGCCGATAGCACTTCCGATGGTCTGACAAAAGTAAGCGGAAACGTTATATCGGAAGAAGACGAAGCCGTTTGGGATACTCCCGAAGCCTATTATTACTATAACGGTTCAACAATGGACTGGAGTTTATATCGTTGGCAGGAACGGAATAATCCCTGCCATCCATCCTACTACATGGGTTCGGATCGGACGGCAGCCTGCAATGTCTTTGCTTCTAACCTGGGAATGATTGTGAAAAGAAACTCCCTGAACAATTTATGGATCGCAGTCAGCAATATTCTGGATACCAAACCGGTCGGAAAAGCGCAAGTCACCGTTTACAACTTCCAGTTGCAAGTGATAGGCAAAGGGGAAACAAACGGAGAAGGACTGGCGGAAATCGCTCCGAAAGGCGTACCCTTTATTGTCGTAGCAGAGTCGGACAAGCAAAAAGCCTATGTACGTGTGGTGGACGGGGAAGAACAATCCGTCAGCCGGTTCGATGTGGGCGGAAAAGATATTCAGAAAGGGTTGAAGGGATTTATATACAGTGAAAGAGGTGTATGGCGGCCGGGAGATACGTTGCATATATCCTTCATCCTGGAAGACCGCGAAAAAAGAATACCGGACAAGCATCCGGTAGCACTGGAGATTTACAATCCGAAAGGACAGTTCTATACCAAGATGATTTCGACGCAGGGAATGAACGGTTTCTACACCTTTGATGTCCCGACGCAAGCCGATGACCCCACCGGACTGTGGAATGCATACGTAAAAGTAGGCGGAACTACTTTCCACAAAGGGCTACGCATTGAAACGATAAAGCCTAACCGGCTCAAAATAACACTGGCACTGCCCAGAGTACTTCAGGCAACAGACAAAGAATTTTATGCTCCACTCACTTCCGCATGGCTGACAGGAGCAACCGCTTCACGCCTGAAAGCTAAAGTAGAAATGTCATTGTCCAGGGTAAACACACAATTCAAGAACTACGGACAATATATCTTCAATAATCCGGCTACGGACTTCTCAACCATCAAGACGGATGTATTCGATGGTGTGCTCGACGCGGAAGGAAGAGCGGGAGTTACGCTGAAACTACCGGCTGCAACCAATGCGCCGGGGATGCTGAACGCTTCTTTCACAACCCGCATATTTGAACCGGGCGGAGACGCGAGCATTTACACACAAAGCGTTCCTTTCTCACCGTTCACATCTTATGTGGGTATCAATCTGAATCAGCCGAACGGAAAATACATTGAAACGGATAAAGACCATGTATTTGATGTTGTTACCGTTAATCCAGAAGGAAAACCCGTAAGCCGTTCCAATCTGGAATACAAAATATACCGTATCAGTTGGAGCTGGTGGTGGGAGAACAGTGACGAATCTTTCAGCTCCTATATAAACAGTAGTTCCATCACTCCGGTAGCCAGTGGCAACCTGCAAACCAACGGTGGAAAGGCTTCCTTCAAGTTCCGTGTCGATTATCCAAGTTGGGGACGTTATCTCGTATATGTGAAAGATAAAGAGAGCGGACATGCCACCGGTGGTACTATCTATGTAGACTGGCCGGACTGGAGAGGACGTTCAAGCAAATCTGACCCCAGCGGTATCAAGATGCTTGCTTTCTCACTGAATAAGGATTCATATGAAATAGGCGAAACTGCGACAGCCATTATCCCCGCCGCCGGTGGTCGTGCGTTGGTATCCATCGAAAACGGTTCGACGGTACTTAAACAGGAATGGATAGAGGTATCCAATCAGGAAGATACGAAATACAGCTTTAAGGTTACGCCGGAAATGGCACCGAACGTATATTTGCACATCAGCCTGTTGCAGCCTCATGCACAAACGGTCAATGACTTACCGATTCGTATGTATGGTGTTGTCCCGGTATTCGTGACTAACAACCAGACGATACTACAACCACAGATACAGATGCCGGAAGTGTTACGACCGGAAACAAGTTTCAATGTCACCGTCAGCGAAAAGAACGGGAAACCGATGACTTATACATTGGCTATCGTAGATGACGGTTTGCTGGATCTGACGAACTTCAAGACTCCCGACCCCTGGAACGACTTCTATTCACGTGAAGCGCTCGGTATCCGGACGTGGGATATGTATGATAATGTATTGGGGGCTTCCGCCGGAAGTTACAGTTCTCTTTTCAGCACAGGCGGTGACGCTTCATTGAAGCCGGCGGATGCCAAAGCGAACCGTTTCAAACCGGTAGTTAAATTTATAGGGCCTTTCTATCTGGGTAAAGGCAAGCGAGAGACACATACATTGAAATTACCGATGTATGTAGGTTCGGTACGTACCATGGTAGTGGCAGGACAGGACGGAGCTTATGGCAATGCGGAAAAGACGTCTTATGTACGGACACCATTAATGCTGCTGTCTACTTTACCACGCGTACTTAGCATTCAAGAGGAGATTACCGTTCCGGCAAATATCTTTGCCATGGAAAATCAGGTGAAGAATGTTACAGTATCTATCCAGGCTACCGGTGGCGGTGTTCAGGTTGTCGGTTCTCCGCAACAGTCACTGACCTTCAATCAGCCGGGCGACCAACTTGCTTTCTTTACATTAAAGACGGGCAGCAAGACGGGAAAAGCAACCATCCACCTAACAGCAAGCGGTGGCGGACAACAGACGAAAGAAACCATTGAAATCGAAGTGCGCAACCCGAACCCGATTGTGACATTACGCAACAGCCAATGGGTAGAGAGCGGACAAAGCGGGGAACTGTCATACAGCCTTGCCGGTTCTTCCGACGATAATCATATCCAACTGGAAGTTTCCCGTATTCCATCGGTAGACATCAGCCGTCGATTCGACTTCTTGTACAACTATCAGCACCATTGCACGGAGCAGTTGACTTCCAAAGCCCTGCCACTCTTATTCGTCTCCCAATTTAAAGCGGTGGACGAGCAGGAAGCAGAGAAAATAAAAACAAATGTACAGGAAGCCATCCGTCAGGTTTATGCCCGCCAACTTCCGAACGGCGGATTTATCTATTGGCCGGGAAATGCCGTTGCCGACGAATGGATTAGTTCATATACGGGAATGTTCCTCACACTGGCTCAAGAGAAAGGCTATGCCGTTCATTCCAATGCATTGAATAAGTGGAAACGTTTCCAACGTGCGGCGGCTCAAAACTGGCGTATGCCGCAGGATGCTAGTAGTTGGCAGCAATGGCAGTCGGAATTGATGCAGGCTTTCCGCCTGTACACTTTGGCATTGGCAGGCGCACCGGAATACGGGGCTATGAACCGGATGAAAGAGCAACAAGGATTGTCTATCCAGGCAAAATGGAGACTGGCAGCCGCCTATGCTCTAACAGGAAAGATGAAACCTGCCGAGGAATTAGTGTACAATGCAGAGACTACCGTTATCCCCTATTCTTCAATGAACCTGATATATGGTTCATCCGACCGAGATGAAGCGATGATTCTGGAAACATTGATTCTGATGAACCGCGAACGGGATGCGCTTCAACAGGCGAAGAAAGTATCACAGAATCTGTCACAAGAGAACTGGTTCAGTACTCAATCCACCGCCTTCGCCCTTATGGCAATGGGACGGTTGGCCGAGAAGCTATCAGGTACATTGGATTTCACATGGACATGGAACGGCAAACAACAACCTGCGATAAAATCTGCCAAAGCTGTATTTGAGAAAGAGATTTCCACTTCCCCGAAATCCGGTACGATTTCGATAAGGAATCAAGGCAAGGGAGCACTGGGCGTAGATGTTATCACACGTACACAGTTGCTGAATGATACACTGCCTGCCATTTCAGATAATATCCGGATGGATATAAGATATGCAGACTTGAACGGTACACCTATATCAATAGATGATATCAGGCAAGGTACTGATTTTATCGCTGTTGCCGCCATATCCAATATCAGTGGCACTTCGGACTATATCAACCTGGCACTGACGCATATCATACCGTCCGGATGGGAGATATACAATGAACGAATGCTGGTTGCTGATACAGAGAACGCCGCCAGTGCAACCAGTACCCCGAGAAACTCAATCAGCAAGTATTCTTATCAGGATATTCGCGACGACCGTGTATTGACTTATTTCAATCTACGCCGTGGAGAAACGAAAGTGTTTACAGTCAGGCTGCAAGCGACCTATGCAGGTAACTTCATCCTTCCGGCTATTCAATGCGAAGCCATGTATGACGCAACCGTACAGGCACGAAGCAAAGCAGGAAAAACGACGGTGAGCAGGTAAATTTCAGGCACGGATTACACGGATTTCACGGTTCTACTCATTAACTAAAAACCGTGAAATCCGTGTAATCCGTGCCTAATCATTCGTCATAAATATATATCCTAACTTTTGCCACTCAATGATTTCTATCTATAAGTTCTTCAAACGATTATCAGTATTCAGGAAAGTAATGCTTGGCATCCTTACTTTCCTGTTGATTGGATATATCTTTTGTCTTCCCCGGCAACTGTTTCATGTCCCCTATTCTACTGTCGTCACCGACCGTAATGATGAATTGCTCGGGGCACGTATCGCTTCCGACGGACAGTGGCGGTTTCCACCACGCGAGACCACACCGGAGAAAATCAAACAATGTCTCATCACATTCGAGGACAAGCATTTCTATCACCATTGGGGCGTCAATCCGTTATCTGTCGGGAGAGCTATCTATCAGAACACCAAGCACAAACGTATTATCAGTGGCGGAAGTACACTGACCATGCAAACCATCCGCCTTGCCCGGAATGAATCGAGGACTTTCGGAGAGAAAATAATCGAAATGATTTGGGCTACCCGGCTCGAATTCCGGGCTTCCAAAGAAGAAATCTTATCCATGTATGTATCTCATGCACCTTTCGGCGGCAATGTAGTAGGACTGGACGCAGCCGCCTGGCGATATTTCGGGCATTCGGCGGAAGACCTGTCATGGGCGGAATCTGCCATGCTTGCCGTACTTCCCAATGCTCCCGCTATGATTCACCTGTCCAAAGGACGGAAGTTGCTGCTTTCCAAACGAAACCGGTTATTGAAACAACTCCTTGAAAAGAAAGTCATAGATTTATCGACCTATGAACTGGCTGTCACCGAACCGCTTCCCGACGAGCCGCATCCTCTTCCGCAGATAGCTCCCCATTTGGTCAGCCGTTTCTATAAGGAGAGAAACGGGCAATATACCCGTTCTACCATCGACCGGGGAATACAGACCCACATAGAAGATTTGGCAGAACGTTGGAGCAATGAGTTCAACCGGAGCGATATTCGTAATCTGGCTATTCTAGTGATTGATATACCCGCCAATCAGGTGATAGCTTATTGCGGGAATGTGCATTTCGACCGGAAGCAGGGTGGTAATCAAGTTGACGTGATTCAAGCTCCCAGGAGTACAGGCAGTATTTTAAAACCTTTTCTATATTATGCCATGTTGCAGGAAGGTTCTTTATTGCCCGATATGTTATTGCCGGATATACCTATTAATATAAACGGCTTTACTCCTCAGAATTTCAGCATGCAATATGAAGGAGCTGTACCGGCTTCGGAAGCGCTTGCCCGCTCATTGAATATTCCCGCCGTGACGATGCTGCAAAGATACGGAGTACCTAAATTTCATAATTTCCTGCAACAGACCGGATTCAAGACAATCACCCGGTCTTCGTCTCATTATGGATTATCTTTGATTCTAGGGGGAGCGGAAGCGACCTTGTGGGATGTAACGAATGCCTATGCCCAAATGGGACGGAGTCTCATTCCTCACCCGGATTCAAAGCTCTCCGAAAAGAAAAAAGCCGGGATTATAATGGCGAAAGGGGAAAAGAAAGAAGAAGAAAACGAGACTACCCGGAAGAGCACTCAGAAGAATCTCATTTGGGATAAAGGTGCTGTGTGGCAAACATTCGATGCCTTGAAAGAAGTAAACCGCCCCGAAGAAATCGACTGGAAATCTATCCCGTCCATGCAAACCATTGCCTGGAAGACAGGAACCAGTTATGGATTCCGGGATGCCTGGTCAGTCGGAGTCACCCCTCGCTATGCAGTCGGGGTATGGGTAGGAAACGCAACCGGTGAAGGAAAGCCGGGACTGGTCGGTGCACAAACGGCAGGCCCCGTATTATTTGATTTATTCAATTACCTTCCCGCTTCATCCTGGTTTGAACGTCCGACCGGTGTTTTTGTGGATGCGGAAGTATGCCGCCGTTCAGGGCATTTGAAAGGTAGATTCTGCGAAGAAACGGACACAATCCTTATTCTTCCTGCCGGACTGCGCACGGACGCTTGCCCATACCATCATCTAATCACATTATCCGCTGACGAAAAGCACCGTGTCTACGAGAACTGTGCCAACACAGAACCGACCCTTCAAAAGTCATGGTTTACCCTTCCCCCCGTATGGGAATGGTACTACAAGCAACACCATCCGGAATACAGTCCTCTCCCCCCTTTCAAAGCAGGTTGCGGGGAAGACACTTTCCAACCTATGCAATTCATCTATCCCCCGATAAATGCGCACATCAAATTGCCGAAACAACTGGACGGCAGCAAAGGATTCATGACCGTTGAACTGGCACACAACGACCCCAATGCCACCCTATTCTGGCATCTCGACGACACCTATCTGACGCAAACGCAGGATTTCCACAAGATTTCCCTGCAACCCGCTCCCGGAAAACATTCTTTGACAGCAGTAGATGGGGAAGGCAATACAGTTTCCACAACTTTCTTCATTGAGTGAGCATCAATTTTACTATCTTTGCGGCATGAAACAGCCATTAAAAGAAAACGGGGGACTACCGGCGTCTATCCTCTGGACACTTGCTATTGTGGCGGGTATCTCGGTAGCCAATATCTATTATGTCCAACCTCTTCTGAATATGATACGCCATGAACTTGGCATATCAGAGTTCCGAACCAACCTGATTGCCATGGTCACACAGATTGGCTATGCAGCCGGACTGTTGTTTATCACTCCCTTAGGTGATTTGTGCCAACGGAAGAAAATCATACTCGCCAACTTTACCGTCCTGATATTCTCCCTGCTGACTATTGCCCTGACGCATAACATCCACCTGATACTTGTTGCCTCATTCCTTACGGGAGCCTGTTCCATGATTCCGCAGATATTCATTCCCATAGCCGCCCAATTCTCACGTCCCGAACACAAAGGCAGGAACGTAGGAATCGTACTTTCAGGATTGCTCACCGGCATACTGGCTTCACGCGTCGTCAGCGGATTCGTCGGCGAACTGTTCGGGTGGCGTGAAATGTACTATATCGCCGCCGGCATGATGTTGGTCTGCGCGATTATTGTATTGAAAGTCCTTCCCGATATCCAGACCAACTTCAAAGGAAAATACAGCGACCTGATGAAATCCCTGGTAGCTTTGGTAAAAGAGTTTCCGCAACTACGCATTTATTCCATCCGGGCAGCGCTGAACTTCGGCTCCCTTCTAGCCATGTGGTCTTGCCTGGCTTTCAAGATGGCACAAGCTCCATTCTTCGCCACTAGCGACGTTATCGGACTGCTGGGACTCTGCGGAGTAGCCGGTGCGTTGACGGCATCTTTTGTAGGAAGATACGTAAAACAGGTAGGTGTACGCCGCTTCAACTTTATCGGCTGCGGATTGATTCTTTTCGCCTGGTTGCTGTTTTATGTGGGAGAAAGTACATATATAGGTATTATTGCCGGCATTATCATTATTGATATAGGTATGCAGTGCATCCAGCTTAGTAATCAGACGAGTATTTTCGAGCTTTCTCCCCGCGCTTCGAACCGTATCAACACCGTCTTTATGACAACTTACTTTATAGGCGGGTCTATGGGAACATTCCTTGCCGGTAGTTTCTGGCAACTGTATGGTTGGCACGGTGTCATTGGTGTCGGAGTCATTTTAACTGTGATTTCTTTATTAATTACGCTTTTCTATAAAAAATGAGTCAACAAAATAAACGGTCAAACCGTTTATTACAAAAAAAAGCCAATGAAATACGGAGTTAACAAGCAAATCTTACTAATCACCGCCGGCACTGTTTGGATTATCGCCGGTGCCAACATCTTACGAATAGGAATTGTGACTTGGCTGAACAGCTCTCAAGAGTGGATGTTCAAAATTGGAGAGGCAACTGTTGTTTTCTTATTATTCTTTATCTTGATTTTCAGAAGACTTTATTATAAACATACCCGCCGGATTGAAGAAAAGAAAGAAACCCGTAACTGTCCTTTCTCTTTCTTCGACGTAAAAAGCTGGATAGTGATGATATTCATGATTTCTTTGGGAATCACCATCCGAAGTCTCCGCCTGTTGCCGGACAGTTTCATTTCTGTATTTTACACAGGACTGTCCATAGCACTGATTCTCACCGGAATACTCTTTATCCGTTATTGGTGGCTAAGACGTAAGGCAATTCTTGACTAACGCTCACATCTGCCTATATTCCAAGAAAATATAAACTTATAATAATTTTTATTGCTCTATCCCGCAATGCACAAAATTTCCACTTTATTTATTGTATCTTTGCAGTCAAAAATAAACATCAGCCAAATAATAAATAAAGCGTTATAGAATTCAGCATGAAAAAAGCTCCTTCCCCTATTGTATCGCTGATACCGATTATCGTACTCATATTAATGTTAGTGGCCACTATTCACACTTTCGGCAGTGATGCCCTGAGTGGTGGAAGCCAAGTATCATTACTTAGCACTACCGCTGTGTGCATCCTTATCGGTATGGCTTTTTATAAAATTCCGTGGAAAGATTACGAGATAGCAATTACCAACAATGTAGCCGGAGTGACAACAGCTATCATTATCCTGCTCATTATCGGTGCACTAAGCGGTGTATGGATGATTAGCGGCATAGTACCTACTCTGATTTATTATGGAATGCAAATCATTCATCCCAGTTTCTTCCTCGCATCTACCTGCATCATTTGTGTACTCATCTCCGTCATGACCGGTAGTTCGTGGACGACAATTGCTACCATCGGTATCGCATTGATGGGTATCGGCAGGGCACAAGGATTTGAGGATGGATGGATTGCGGGAGCCATCATTTCCGGTGCTTATTTTGGAGACAAGGTTTCACCTCTATCGGAAACGACCATATTAGCTGCTTCCGTGACGGATACTCCCCTATTCAGGCATATCCGCTATATGATGATAACGACTGTTCCTTCCCTCATTATCACGCTGATTATTTTCACCGTAGCGGGATTCTCGCATGACGCAAGCAATACGCAGCATATCATGGAAGTGGCAGCCGCATTGAATGAGAAGTTTCATATCACCCCTTGGCTATTGATAGTCCCTGTGGCAACGGGAATATTGATTGCCCGGAAAGTTCCTTCCATTATTACTTTATTCCTGTCTACATTGCTGGCCGGTATTTTTGCTTTAATTTTTCAGCCGGATTTGTTGCGGGAGATTTCAGGGATGATGACTTCCGGTGCCGATTCTCTATTTAAAGGTCTGATGATGACTGTCTATGGAGGGACAAATTTGCATTCTGACAATGCCGTTCTGACAGATTTAATTGCTACGCGCGGTATGTCCGGAATGATGAATACCGTCTGGTTGATTTTGTGCGCCATGTGTTTTGGCGGAGCGATGACAGCGAGCGGCATGTTGGGAAGTATCACTTCCATCTTTGTCCGCTTCATGAAGAAGACAGTCAGTGTGGTGACTGCAACGGTTTGCTCCGGTCTTTTTCTCAACTTGGCAACTGCCGACCAATATATCAGTATCATTCTCACCGGTAATATGTTCCGGGATATTTATGCTAAAAAAGGATACGAAAGTTGCTTGCTGAGCCGGACTACGGAAGATTCAGTAACCGTTACATCCGTGCTGATTCCATGGAATACCTGCGGAATGACCCAGGCTACAATCCTAAGTGTGCCGACACTTGTGTATCTGCCCTATTGTTTTTTCAACATTATCAGCCCTTTAATGAGTATTGCCGTTGCAGCCATCGGATATAAAATTGCAAGGCGTTCATGAACAATCTGGCATAGACTTTGTTTTTGCAATAAACGGACAACGTATTAAACCTAAACAAAAAAAAGTTATGAAAAAGTTTATTGCATTATTAGCATTAGTATTAGTGAGTGCAAGCACGATGATGTATGCACAGGAAAGTAACGCAGCAGCACGCCGCGCAGAAAGAAAAGCTCAAAGAGATGCGGAAAGAGCAAAACTCCGCGCCGAAGAAGAGGTGCAGGACATGGCAGCCTATCAGCAAGCTGTACAGGCTTTGAAGAACAAGCAATTCGTATTGGAAGCCAATCAGGTAATCTTCCGTAATGGCATGAGTGCGTTTGTGACTTCAAACACCAACTTCGTTCTGATGAATGGCAACAGAGCTACCGTACAGACTGCTTTCAACACTCCTTATCCCGGCCCTAACGGTATCGGTGGTGTTACAGTGGATGGCAATTCTTCAGATATGAAGATGAATGTAGACAAGAAAGGAAATGTGAACTGTTCATTTAGTGTTCAAGGCATCGGTATTTCGGCTCAAGTCTTTATCACCATGAGCAGTGGAAACAACAATGCTTCAGTTACAATCAGCCCTAACTTCAGTAACAATAACCTGACACTGAACGGAAATATCGTTCCGCTCGACCAGTCAAACATCTTCAAAGGACGTTCCTGGTAACCGGAATACAAGAATCTTATCATAACTCCGCTACAAATCGCGCAAAATGCGTACATTTGTAGCGGAGTTTTTTATTTATCCGTCCGTTAGTCCGTTAAACCATGAGAGAATTTATCATCGCAGACAATCAAGATATCAGCAAGGCAGGAATGATGTTTCTGCTAAGCAAGCAAAAGGATGTATCCACCCTTTTAGAAGCTGACAATAAGGCTGAACTGATTCAGCAACTACGATTGTATCCGCAAGCCGTGGTCGTTCTGGATTATACGCTATTCGATTTTGCCGGAGCAGACGAACTGATTGTACTGCAAGAGAGGTTTAAGGAAGCCGACTGGATTCTGTTCTCTGACGAGCTTAGTCTTAATTTTCTTCGGCAAGTATTGTTCAGCAGTATGGCTTTCGGTGTGGTAATGAAAGATAATTCGAAAGAGGAAATCATGACTGCCATCCAATGCGCTACCCGCAAACAGCGATATATCTGTAATCATGTCAGTAATCTGCTACTTTCGGGAGCTGCTTCTCCTGCTGCCACCACAACGGCAGAAGACCATCTGCTGACGCAAACGGAAAAGAATATCCTGAAAGAAATTGCATTGGGGAAAACAACGAAAGAAATTGCGGCAGATAAGAATCTAAGTTTCCATACGATTAATAGTCACCGCAAGAATATTTTCCGTAAACTGGGGGTGAATAATGTACATGAAGCAACCAAGTATGCCATGCGGGCGGGGATTGTGGATTTGGCGGAATATTATATCTGATAATATAATAGTTAGAGTTCATTAAGCAACTCTCTTGCATTCCTTAGTTTTAGCTTACCATCCATTGATAACTTCACTTCTTTCAGCCCGGCGTCAATCCCTGCAAGAATCTCTTCCTTACTGATTTCTTCCTCTTCTTTTTCAGCTTCCATCTTTTTAAGTCGCTTCAAATAGTTTTTTACTCGGGTGAGCATCTCTTTGTCATTCAAACTCAGGAGTTCCTCCACCAAGTCCATTTTCAGACTTTTCAATTCCATCGTTGTCATAATCAATCCTCCTTTATTTATATTTCTACGAAACAAAAGTAATGAAAATAATCCTGTTTATTCAATCTTCGCCACTCAAAAATATCTATTTAACAGATAATCTCCCCACTTCCCATGCAGATTCTTGCCTCTTTATCGTAAATCACTCCGAACTGTCCCGGAGCGATGCCCTGCAACTTTTCGGAAGATAAGATACGGAATTGGTTCTCTCCTTCCGGTATGAGTTTTCCTTTGGCAAATTCAGGAGTATGGCGAATCTTAAAAGTAATATCCAATTCCTTGTCCTGTCCTTCCCAGGGATTATCGGTAATGAAATGGAAGTCATGCATTCGGAATTCATTGCCGTATTGTGTTTCCACATCATACCCTCGAGATACATAGATAATATTCTCCTGAATATCTTTCTTTATCACAAACCAGGGGCCACCACTCAAACCAAGTCCCTTTCGCTGTCCGATAGTGTGGAACCAATATCCGCGATGAGTACCCAGTTTCTTTCCGGTTTCCAGTTCTATAATCGCTCCCTCTTTCTCTCCAAGGAAACGACGGACAAAATCATTATAATTTATCTTTCCCAGGAAACAAATGCCCTGGCTATCTTTTCTCCTTGCACTCGGTAATCCTGCCCTATTGGCAATTTCACGCACTTCGTTTTTCATGAATCCACCAATGGGAAACATGAGTTTAGAGACTTGCAGATAATCAATTTGAGCAAGAAAATCGGTCTGGTCTTTCACGGGGTCTTTTGCCGTACCCAACCAGGTTTTACCGTCACGTTCTAATGTGGTAGCGTAGTGACCGGTCGCTGTATAGTCGAAATCTTTTCCGATACGCTGTTCAAAGCAACCGAACTTAATAAGTTTATTGCACATCACATCAGGATTCGGCGTGAATCCCTGCCGGATTTTATCAATGGCATAGGCTGCCACACTCTCCCAATACTCCCGGTGTAAATCCACCACTTCCAGAGATAGACCATACTTTCGGGCAGTAGCGGTAGACAGTTCAATATCTTCCTCCGCCGAACAGTCCATATATTCCGCACCGTCCATGCCTATCTTGATATAAAAAAGAGCCGGCTTGTATCCTTGCTCGCAAAGGAGATGCACGACAACCGAACTGTCGACACCTCCTGATAATAATGCAGCTATATCCATTCAAAAAATCTTTTAATACCTATTGATAACTTTGATATTGCAAAAATAAGGCTATATCTGCTAACAGCCAATCACACATTAAAGGCATTTTTATACCATAAATGTGGTAGATAAGCAAAGTATTTCCTACATTTGCACAGTGAAAAGCTTTTTATGATGACAAAATTAAGAAAGATAATCCTCATACCTGCCCTGGTTATCGTATTTATCAGCGGCTTTTTCTCCTGCGGCGTCGACCGTTGGCCGGAGTATGCCCACCAAACAGCATTGGATACATGGATGCTGGATGTCATGCAACAGAACTATCTGTGGTATCAGGAACTACCTTCCTACAATGATGTGAACCTGTTTTTGGAACCTGACCAGTTTTTATCTAAAGTAAAATCAAAGAACGATAGTTATTCATTCGTGGATTCCATTATGGAAACTCCACTGCCCACTTATGGGTTTGACTATTCACTGGTTCGAAGCGCAGATATTGATACTGCCTACAATGCATTGATTACTTACGTCATACCAGGTTCTCCCGCTGCCGAAGCCGGACTGGTGCGTGGAGACTGGATTATGAAAGTAGATACTTCTTATATCAGCAAAAAATATGAGACTCAATTACTGCAAGGGACAAAAGCCCGGGATTTAGTGATGGGAGTATGGAAAGAAGTACCTGTTGAGTCGGAAGAAGGAGAAGAAGAGGAAACTGTATATAAGGTAGTGCCGGACGACAGAACCTTGGATTTGCCTGCTGCACGAGTTGTGGTAGATAATCCGATACATAAAGAAGAAGTGTTGACACTTAGTGACGGTACAAAAGTCGGTTATCTTATGTACAGCAGTTTCACCGCAGGAACAAAAACCGAACCGGAAAAATATAATAATGAGTTGCGTGCCATCTCGAATAAGTTCCTGGCTGAGAATGTAGAATATGTCATACTTGACCTACGTTATAATGCAGGTGGTTCAATAGATTGCGTTCAATTATTAGGAACAATCTTAACTTCAGCCTCACGGCTTACGCAGCCCATGGCTTATCTGGAATACAACGACAAAAATACAGATAAAGATGTTACTATAAACTTTGACCCTACAATATTGGGCAGTGGTACTAATTTAAATTTGCCGGGGTTATTCGCTATTACTAGCGGAACCACAGCAGGAGCACCGGAAATGTTACTTAGAAGCCTTTATCTGAAAGAGGGTTATCCTGTTGTTTCCATCGGTAGTGCCACCAAAGGTCAGAATGTAGCAACGGAACAATTTATCAATGAAGAGTTTCAGTGGTCAGTAAATCCCGTAGTCTGTAGAGTTTATGATTCTAATCACGTTATGGGAGAGGGCTCTCTTGCCCCGGCTACAGACCTTAAAATCAGTGAAACTACGATTGATGGAGTAACCAATTACAGCGAATTCCTGCCATTCGGTAATCGAAATGAAAGACTATTGAAAGTTGCCATCGGAGTATTGGAAGGTACTTATCCGCCCAAGAAAGATGATGAAGAAACAACTCAAAAAGCACAATTCAAAATAGAAAAGAGTGTAAGCAGCCCTTCCAGCAGACGATTTGTTGGAGGAGGCGGACTAAAAATAAAATAAGAATAAACTTCGTCTTATTGCCGCACTTTTTGTCAATAGCAGATTTATGTATCATTAACAAGAAAGGAAGGCTTATTCTTCCTTTCGCAAACAGAGCATCTAATTCTCTGCAACGCAACGTCTGTTTTCATCCGACAAAGCATCTAATCTGGCTAAACATAACGTCTGATTTACTATAATCTGCCGCCCAATCTTTCGCTATCCCCCGGCTTAACCCCACTATAAGCCGGGATAAAAATGTTTCTCCCCATATGTACAATAAAAAAGGAGAAAGCTTTCACTTTCTCCTTTTATCGTAATTTACCCTCAATCTATTTTATGATTACGTATCCAAAGATACGGCATCAAAAAGCCAAAGTCAAGTATTTACCGTTTTATTTCTTGAAAAACTTATCAAAGAACAAGATTTGGTAATCAATAGAGTTGTTCCAATACTTTCCGGTATGTCCGCCCGGACGGGTAATAAAGTCATGATTAATCTTTCTAGCTAGCAGACGGTTGTGCAAATCCTTGTTCACATTCAGGAAAAAGTCCGATTCACCACAGTCGATGATGATTGCCAAATCCCCGTTTTCAATCTTGTCAATCTGATTGATGACCGTATGTTCGTCCCATGACTTTTTATTATGTGCAAATTCACCCAACTGTTTCGCCATCTCCCAGTTTAACGGGAAGGGACGAATATCCACTCCACCACTGGTACTTCCACCAGCGCCAAACGTATCTTTATGACGGATAGCGTTCCACATCGCCCCGTGTCCGCCCATGCTCAAGCCGGTGATGGCACGTCCTTTCCGGTCGGCAATCGTCTTGTAATGCTCATCAATATACTTCACCAATTCTGATGAAACAAAAGTTTCATAACGGTAAGACGGATTTTTCGGACTATCCCAGTACCAGCTATTCTTTCCGTCCGGACAGACAAAGATAATTCCTTTCTCATCAGCAATCTGCGGAAGATTCGGCTTTACCCCAATCCATGTCTTTGCGTTCCCGCCGTAACCGTGCAACAGATAGATGACGGGGCAAGCCACCGCTTTCTTCCCTAGTGCAACATCCGGCGTAACGACTACCACCTGCACATCTTTATTCATGGAAGGACTATTTACTAATAAAGTATCTACCCGGGCAGCAAAAGAAGGCGCTGCCAATAGTAATAATAAAACGGCTAACAAAAAATTTCTCTTATTCATTATATGTATATAGTTATATAAAGTTATTCTTCCCTTTCTTCCGAAGAAGAAAATTTGGAAACAGGCACTTCAAAAGTCTTATGGCACTGTACACAGGTATACTCCCAATGATTATCTCCAGGAGGGGCTGCCGCCAACACCGAAAGGATTGCCGCCCCTATTGCACGCAACTTCTTTCCTTTTTTTAATATAAACTTAATATCCGGCGAACCGCAAAACGGACAAAGCGTCAACTCTTCCGGCCAGCTCTCGTTATCTCTCAACACCTGGACAGCCCTTGCATAATCTTCGTCCGCCACCAAAATGTCGACTCCTGCTATACTGCTCACACAACTCTTATATAAGGTGGAGAAGTTCTCATTATGCAGGATAGACTCAATGCCCTCATTTTCCAACGCTCCCTGAAGGATATGTGCCTTCATTGCATCATTGCAAGTAATCAATTTTACAGTCTTCATAAGGAATCTGTTTTTAATATGTCCTACAAATATAAGACTTATTCCTTTTTTATTCACCGAATATATCATTCTTTAATACTTTTTTCGTACTTTCGCAGCACTAAACTGCAATCACATGAAAAGACTGTTGACACTTCTTTTATTCTTCAATATCCTGTTCTTTCCGTTGCATGCTCAACCTATGCATCAAATAAAAGGAACAGTGATTGACAGAAACAGCCGCCAACCATTGGAATTTATCAATGTGATGGTTATCGGGCTGAACAAAGGCGGTGTCACCGACGCGGAAGGACATTTCACAATAGAACAAGTGCCGCCTGGCATCTATCGCCTGCAAGCATCAGCCATCGGATACAAAAGTGTCACCACTCCCGAATACATCCTTTCCACCAAAAATCTGAATATCCCGATTGAGATGGAAGAGAACCTGACCGAACTCGAAGGAGTCACCGTCACAGCCTCTCCTTTCCGACGTGATATGGAAAGCCCTGTCAGCCTGCGTATCATCGGACTACAGGAAATAGAAAAGAGTCCGGGAGCCAACCGGGACATTTCGCGTATCGTACAGTCTTATCCCGGAGTTGCCTTCTCACCAATAGGTTACCGTAATGACCTCATCGTGCGTGGCGGTTCTCCTTTTGAAAACCGTTTTTATCTGGACGGAGTAGAAATCCCCAATATCAACCATTTCAGCACACAAGGAGCATCCGGTGGCCCCGTAGGCATCCTCAATGCCGATCTGATACGCGAAGTGAACTTCTACACCGGCGCTTTCCCTACCGATAAAGGGAACGCACTTAGTTCGGTACTCGACTTCAAATTGCGTGACGGAGATATGGAACGCAATTCACTAAAGGCAACTCTCGGAGCTTCCGAAGTTTCTCTCGCTTCCAATGGACACATCGGGAAAAAGACTTCCTATCTGGTATCCGTACGCCAATCCTACTTGCAGTTCCTTTTTGATATGCTCGACCTGCCTTTCCTGCCGACTTTCACCGATGCCCAATTCAAACTGAAAACCCGCTTCAACGAGCAGAACGAACTGACCGTATTAGGACTGGGTGGAATCGACAATATGCGACTGAATACGAAAGCCGACAGTGAAGACAACGAATATATTCTCAGCTACTTGCCCAAAATCAAACAGGAAACATTTACGCTGGGTGCTGTATATCGCCATTATGCAGGCGCACATGTACAATCGGTCGTTGTCAGCCACAGTTACCTGAACAACCGTAATACGAAATACCGCCAGAATGACGAAAGTCTTCCTGAAAACCTGATGCTCCGCCTTCGTTCAACCGAACAGGAAACCAAGTTCCGTTTCGAGAACAATTCTTCTTTCCGAAACTGGAAAATCAACCTTGGAGTGAATTTGGATTACAGCCAGTATTCCAATACTACCTTCCAGAAAGTATATACCAACCAGGCACAAACGTTCGATTATCACACCTACTTGGGAATTCTGCGTTGGGGACTTTTCGGAACCATCAATTATTCATCAATGGACGAACGCTTCACTGCTTCTTTGGGATTGAGAGCCGATGCCAATAATTATTCGTCGGCAATGAAGTCGCTTTCCGACCAACTATCCCCCCGCATCTCGCTCTCTTACCAACTGACCGACCACTGGTTCGTCAGCGGCAATGCAGGACTTTACTATCAGCTTCCCCCTTACACGGCCCTCGGCTTCAAGAACAACAATGGGACGTATGCCAACAAACACAATCTCCGCTACATGAAAGTCAGCCAGGAAAGTTTGGGAATCAGTTGGCGCAAAGGAGATTCATTCGAGGTCTCCGTTGAAGGATTCTACAAGGATTATGACAAGATACCGCTCTCCATGGTAGACGGAATTCCCCTGACCTGCAAAGGAAACGATTACGGAGTAATCGGAAATGAACTGCTGACTTCCACGACGCAAGGACGCTCCTACGGTGCAGAGATTCTGGTGAAATGGCTCATTGCCAAGAAACTGAATCTTGCCTCTTCCTTTACCTTATTCAAAAGCGAATATCGTAACGACAAAGAAAGTGAATATATCGCATCAGCATGGGACAACCGCTATATCTTCAATCTGCGCGGAACTTACAATCTACCCCATCAATGGAGCGTCGGAATGAAAGTCAGTTGTATCGGCGGTGCTCCCTATACACCGTATGATGAAGAGAAATCATCTCTTGTATCCGCCTGGGATGCACAAGGGAAAGCCTATTACGACTATTCAAGATACAATAAAGAACGCCTGCCGGCTTTTGTGCAGGCAGACATCCGCATCGACAAGACATTTTATCTGAAACACTGCATGCTGGGGTTCTATATTGATCTGCAAAATATCACCATGAGCAAACTGAAACAACAGGATGTGCTTATGAGTACGGGAGTAATTGAAAATCCGGAAGCTCCCGTTAATAACCGGCATTATGTAATGAAACGCATTGAACAATCCAGCGGAACGTTGCTTCCGACCCTGGGAATTACATTTGAATATTAATATTATTAATTAAAAGAGTATGAAAAGACAAATTGCTATGATCGCCTTCGTATTAGTGGGCATGGGTATGACAGCTTCTGCACAATTCGGCAAGAAGATTAATTTGGGAAAAGCATTACAAGCAGGAAAAGACGTGGTAACGGCCGTAACTTTATCCGATGCCGACATTGCCAAAATGAGTAAGGAATACATGGTATGGATGGACGAACACAATCCGCTAACCAAGCCTGACACAGAATATGGCAAACGTCTGGAGAAATTGACAGGACACATCAAAGAAGTAGACGGACTGAAACTGAACTTCGGCGTATATGAAGTAGTAGATATCAATGCCTTTGCCTGTGGTGACGGCAGTGTACGTATCTGTGCCGGACTGATGGATGTGATGACTGACGAAGAAGTGATGGCGGTAATAGGTCATGAAATCGGTCACGTCGTTCACACTGACTCTAAAGATGCGATGAAGAATGCCTATCTTCGTTCAGCAGTGAAGAACGCGGCAGGAGCTGCCAATGACAAGGTTGCCAAACTGACTGATTCAGAACTTGGAGCGATGGCCGAAGCTCTGGCAGGTGCCCAATATTCTCAGAAACAAGAAAACGAAGCCGACGAGTACGGTGTAGAATTCTGCGTAAAGAACGGTATCGACCCCTATGCCATGGCTAATTCACTGACCAAGCTGGCTAAACTTTCAGAAGGTGTCGCACAGCCTTCTTATCTGCAAAAGATGTTTTCGTCACACCCCGATACCATGAAACGTATCGAACGTGCCAAAGCAAAAGCGGCTACTTACGCTAAATAATAACAGACATTATTTCCAAACCCATACAAGAGGAGATACCGCGGTTCCACAACCAACGTGTCTCCTCTTTTGCTTGTGATAAAAAAGAACACACTAGTATTAAAAAATCATTAATCTATAAGGCAGATTTGCATAGTGTCTTGATTTCACGTAATTTCGAAGCAATAACCATTTTAATCCATTTATGGAATTTCTTATCATTCTTTTCTTACTCATACTGAATGGCGTGTTTGCCATGTATGAAATTGCACTGGTATCATCCAGTAAAGCACGTCTTGAAACCCTTGTCGCGAAAGGCAACAAATCCGCACGCGGAGTATTGAAACAACTGGAAGAACCGGAAAAGTTCCTGTCCACTATTCAAATCGGCATTACACTGATCGGTATTGTATCCGGTGCATATGGTGGAGTAGCCATTGCCGACGACCTCGTCCCCCTGTTCTCCCTTATTCCGGGAGCGGAAGCCTACGCACGCAATCTCGCCATGATTACAACCGTGGCAGTCATCACTTATCTTTCCCTCATCATCGGAGAGCTGGTTCCCAAATCCATTGCCCTGAGTAATCCGGAAAGATACGCCATCTTATTCAGTCCGATTATGATTCTGCTGACAAAAGTATCTTACCCTTTTGTATGGTTGCTAAGTATCTCTACCCGGTTGCTGAACAGACTTATCGGTCTGAAAAGCGAAGAACGCCCCATGACGCAGGAAGAAATTAAAATGATTCTCCATCAAAGTTCGGAACAGGGAGTGATTGACAAGGAAGAGACGGAAATGATACGTGACGTATTCCGCTTCTCGGACAAGCGTGCCAACGAACTGATGACACATCGCAGGGATCTCATCATTCTCCATCCTGACGATACACGGGAGAAGGTGATAAAAGTTATCGAAGAAGAACATTACAGCAAATACCTGTTGGTGGATGAACGGAAAGACGAGATTATCGGAGTGGTTTCCGTCAAAGATATTATCCTGATGGTAGGCAGCCAACGGCAGTTCAATCTGCGTGAAATAGCCCGTCCGCCCCTCTTTATTCCGGAAAGTTTGTATGCAAATAAGGTTTTAGAGCTATTTAAGAAGAACAAAAACAAGTTCGGAGTTGTTGTTAACGAGTATGGTAGTACGGAAGGTATTATCACGCTGCACGACCTGACCGAAAGTATCTTTGGAGACATCCTTGAAGAGGATGAAACGGAAGAAGAAGAAATCGTCACAAGGCAGGATGGTTCGATGCTGGTGGAAGCTTCAATGAACATTGACGACTTCATGGAAGAAATGGGAATTTTATCTTATGAAGACCTGGAGTCCGAGGACTTCACCACTTTAGGCGGACTGGCCATGTTCCTGATAGGCCGTATCCCGAAAGCCGGAGACATCTTTACTTACAAGAACCTGCAATTCGAAGTAGTGGATATGGATCGGGGACGAGTAGTCAAACTGCTGGTCATCAAACGGGATGAAGAATAGAGAAAACCGAGCGATAGCTCACTATATTTATATTAACTTAAAGCACTTAATGATGAAAAAAGTAATTATGTTAGCAGCCGTTGTAGCTGCTTTGGCATCTTGCCAATCAAAAGCCAACAAAACCGCAGAGGCAGAAGCAGACAGCCTTGCCATTGCCATGACTCCAATCACAGAAATGACTGAAGTTTATGCCGGTACTCTCCCTGCTGCCGACGGCCCGGGCATCGACTATGTACTGACCCTGAACGCTGCAACCGATGGTGTAGATACCACTTATACACTGGATATGACTTACCTGGATGCCGATGGACAAGGTAAAAACAAAACCTTCACTTCAAAAGGAAAACAGCAGACTGTACACAAAGTCGTGAACAAAAAGCCTGTTACCGCTGTTAAGTTAACTCCGAAAGATGGTAATGACGAACCGATGTATTTCGTAATTGTAAACGATACTACTCTTCGCCTGGTAAACGATAGTTTGCAGGAAGCTGTAAGCGATTTGAATTATGACATCATCAAGGTGAAACAATAATAAACAACCTGACCCTAACCAGTAAAAATGCTCTGCAGAGAATGAATAGTTCTTGCAGAGCATTTATTTTTTAAGCCAATCTGTACTGTGGCATTGGCAGCATATTTCACTTAATCGCCTTATCCAAGCACTCCATGCCCTTCCTGAAGACGTTTTAATCTTAACAAGGCTTCGATATAATAGTAATCCGCATAAATAATAGAAGCATCTATTTCCGAATGATTCGGCCAGTGTCCTGTGCTGTGCAACAGGAATGAAGGCTTACTTTTACCACTCTGATAGCTGTCGGAATTCAGACTCGCCAACATCCCGATAGCCGCATCCTTATAACGTTTTCCTGTTCCGTTCGGAAGATACGTAGATAATTCGAGCAAAGCGGAAGCAACCACCGAAGCTGCCGAAGCGTCACGAGGAGCATTTGGAATAGCCGGGTCATCGAAGTCCCAATAAGGAACTTTATCTTCAGGCAGTCTTTCCAAATAGACATCCGTCACTTTCTGCGCAAAATCGAGGTATTTCGGGTCTTTCGTTTCACGATAGACTACGGTATAACCATAAATTGCCCATGCCTGTCCGCGTGCCCACATAGTGCTGTCAGCATATCCCTGATGGGTGACTCCTTTAATAAGATTCCCCGTAATCGTGTCATATACAGCTACGTGATACGAAGTATAGTCAGGACGAAAGTGGCATTTCATGGTCTTGTCCGCATGGGCAACCGCTACATCATACAGATAGGGATTGCCGCCATTCTTCGCTGCCCAGAAAAGCATTTCAAGATTAATCATATTGTCCATGATGGTATTGTGTGGCCAGTTGCGCGGCTTCACTTCGCGAGGCCATGAAAGGATAGTGCCCACTGTCGGATTAAACAGGGTAGCCAATGTATCGGCTGTATCCAGTATCACTTGTTTGTAAGCAGGATTCTTGGTCAGGCGATAACCATTTCCGTAGCTACAAAATACAAGAAACCCCAGATCGTGGTCGAAAGCCGGAATTCGAGACAGGAACTCCAGAGAGTTGGTGAACTTCTCAGCTTCTTCCCGAATCTGCTTATCCTGTGTATATTCGTAATCATACCAAAGAACACCCGGCCAGAAACCGGCACACCATTCTTCTTTCGTCGCCTTACGGCAGTTCCAGTGCTGCTCGTCGGACATGATATTACGCGGCATCATCGTATAGTCAATACCGGAATCCGTTTTCAGTTCTGCAAGCGTACGTTGTGTCTGTTCCGCACAGTAATCTAATGCCTTATTCACATCCAATGTACCGGAAGGCTTGTGAGCACACGTACAGAATCCTAACATCACAGCCAAACCTACTACAACCTTTTTCATCGTTCAATATCTTCGCGTTAATTCTTAATCTATCTATTTTTATTCTTTTTTACTTAGTCATCCGGAACCAGTCGACATCCACCCATCCGCGGTTTCCCTCATTGGGAGTCACACAGAATACACCGACTTTAGCTCCAATCCATTTACCTTGACGGGCGGTGAAGTTCTCTCCTACCGTCGTATATTTCTTTCCGTCCAGGCTATAAGCAAACGAACAAACTGCCCCTTTACGAACTTTTACCTGTAAGTAAACAGTTTTCCACTCATTGTCCGCCACACCCGGCATCTTCAGATATTCTACCGGGAAACTGGCAAGTTCTTTCACCTGTTCGGGATTTTTCAACTCCGCATCTTTGCAGACTGCCTGTTGCAAAATAAACTTATCGCCTGCTTTGCGAACGGACAGGTAACTGTAATCCCATCCCATCACAATCAGTCCGGCTTGTTCGCCGTCCTGTTTGGCTGTAAAAGTCAGCTTCGTGGTTGCTGTAAACTCTTCCGCCGGAAACTTCTGCATCAGCAGATTGGGCACTTCCCAGAAGTTCACAAATTCTTTTGACAGGCTGCCTGCGTACAAACGAATGTATCCCAAATCGGTAGTAAACCCGTAAGTGTCCTGCTTATTGGCATGCCATTGCCACTGTAATCCCAAATGGCGGGTGTTGAATTCATCACTCTCGGGCGGTGTGGCTACCGGATATGTCTTTCCTACATTCGGCTTTCTATATGAAGTGACAGGTTCTCCGCAACCATCTTTGTCCTTATCTACCCCGATTACCGGCCAGTCTGCTTTCCATTCCATCGGATTCAGGTGAATCACACGTCCGTAAGCCCCTTTATCCTGAAAGTGAACGAACCAGGATTCTCCCGCATTCGTGTCTACCCAAGCTCCCTGATGAGGGCCGTTTATATTCGTCTTTCCTTGCGCCATGACGATTTTCGATTCATAAGGGCCATAGATGTTCTTCGAGCGAAGTACCAGTTGCCAACCGGTCGCTACCCCACCTGCCGGAGCAAATATGTAATAGTATCCGTTACGTTTATAAAGTTTCGGGCCTTCCACCGTATGGTTCTTTCCATCATTTCCGTCAAATACCATGACAGGAGCAGATATTGCTTCCGTTCCTTCGGCATTCAGTTCACAAATCACCACGATACTGTTCACTCCGCTACGACTTCCGGCATAGGCATGTACCAGATATACTTTCCCGTCTTCGTCCCAAAGGGGAGTCGGATCAATCATTCCTTTTCCCGCCTTTACCAACACCGGTTTGCTCCATTCCCCTTTGGGGTCTTTCGCCTTTATCATGTAGATTCCAAAATCAGGATCACCCCAGTAAATGTAAAACTCCCCGTTATGGAAACGTATAGACGGTGCCCATACGCCCTTTCCATGCTGTGCCATCTCAAAAAACTCTTCCGGTTCCTGCACCGGCAACGCATAGTTCACCAGCGACCAATTCACCAAATCCTTGGAATGAAGGATAGGAATACCCGGGATACAATTGAAACTGGATGCTGTCATATAGAAATCATCTCCGGCTGCACAAACATCCGGATCGGAATAATCAGCATGAAGAACCGGGTTCTGATAAGTACCGTTTCCCTTATCAGCCACCCAGGTCTTTGAAATTTCTTGTGCGCCTGCCATGGTGCAGCAAGCCATCATTCCTGCTAAAAACAGAATCTTTTTACGCATAGTACCTAACTAATAATTCTTTTCTAAATTCAATTGTTATTCCTAAAAACAGGTTCTTTCCACCTTTATAAAAACTAATCTATCGGAGAACTGAATATATTCTCTTTCCTAAAACAATCTATTTACTGACCTATTTGCTTATATATACGAAGGGGATTAGGTAAATACCTAATCCCCTTCCAATATTTTTTCTGTAAATCTTCCAATCTATCAGTTTCCCTCTTCAAGCCTGTCTTATTCATCAGGCTATCCGGAAAGATTTCCTGACCATAGCCGCTTGCTTAATAATATCCCGCGTTTTGTCTCAGTTCAGGATATTGCATCAAGGCTGCCTTAGGAATCGGGAGCAATGAGTTCTTTGGAGACTGATAGCCAAACCTGTTTCCAATCTTCGCATCCAGTACTCCCCAACGTCTCCAAGTCGAATATTCCAAGCCTTCATATTGCAAATAGGAACTAAACAGCGTATTGATGTGGTTTCTAATATCTTCCTTTGTAGAACCGGCAGGTGCTATTTCAACTTTGCCCTCCGCCTGCATTATTTGGTTCAAAGGTGCTATCGCGTCCGCTATATTCCCCAATTCGTTGGCCGCTTCCGCATACATCAGAAGAACTTCCTGATAGCGGACAGGATGATAATAAAGGCCTTTACTCAAGCCACTCCACGAGAAAACGCTATCGTCATAGTCTCCCCAAATAACAGACTTATTAGCCCGACTGGAGAATACGTCTGTATTCGAAACAAGTGCATATCGTCCCATATCTATCACTCTTTTACAATATTCATACGCCTCTTGATATCTTTTCTGGCTCAGGTAAACCCTTGCGGCTATCGCATAAGCAGCTCCCTTCTGTTGTTCCGGAAGATGTTGTACCGCTTCATTCAAAGAATTGGTCAAGGCATCCGTCGTACATACAAACTTATCATTTCCGGCATCCCATACCGCAACCTGATTATAAAATCCCAGTACATCCGCATAAATCAGACTCATGTCAATTTGTACCGAATTAAAGAAGTCCTTCCAGGAAGCATCTGCATCTGTACCTTTCTTCTGCAAGCCCGCACCTAAATCTATTGCCTTATAAGCCGTTCTCCAATATTCATAAGAACACGAATCAATATCATTGCGATACGAGAAATTGCCATATCCGTAACACAGCCTTTGATTAAGAATACGGTTCTGGTCATAAAAATTCTTAATGCAAGACTGCCACTGTTCCTTTGCCTTGTCTAATGGCATTTCATCATCCGCCTGCTCTCTCATGAAGCAGTATTCTGTCTTATTTCCGGTATCTGTATAGATAACCATATTCAATCCCCCTTCCGGTATCTGTTCGTTCCCGTCAATCTTGCCATCGACATTCCAGTCAACGTACGTTTGATAACCGGCTCTATATAATTGATAGAAAATGGTATCGGAAGCGTGACTGATTGTGATTTCACCCAAACTATTCGTTACATTACGTTCCAAAGAATCCCTGGTACTATTCAAGGCTTTTACAACAACTCCTTCTAATGGTATACAATTGCCGTAATCATCTCCTGTCAACTTCATGACCTTAAATGTGGTACGATGCAATATCGGTTCGGACGAACCGGTTTCACGTGCCGGTATCAACTTGGGAACCACATAGATATAACTATCACCTGCCTGTACCGGTTCTCCCGCTACCACCACACCATTTATTGAAATTTCGTCGCCTGCTTTGGAAACTAATAATTTCTCACCGCTCACACTCGTCAGTTCCTGCCCGTCCGTCAACTCTTCTTTTTTATAAGTACCGACAACAATGTGACGTTTCACAGACACAGTATCCAGTCCTGCTTTCGCCCTTGTGTTAGCAAGTTCATTCCTGACGGCAAATACAGTGATTTTCTCAGCAGTCACTCCTGTCAGATCGGCCTTTTTCAAGACTTCAACAAAGTCACTTGCCTGAGGCACTGTCTCTTCCAGAGTCTCTACTATTTCTATTATCACTTCCGGCGTTTCCTTGGGTTGTTCCTGTGGCTTCGGTTGTTCATCTTCATTATCGGAGCAAGCAGCCATAAAGCATATCATTACCCCAAACAAATACATTAATAGTTTCTTGTTCATACGATATAAAATTAAGTAAAACACAATGCTTGTGGCAAAACTATATATTTTTCATGAAGATGTATCTTGCTTTTTCGGAAACAAGGTTGTTTTCCGGGATATAACAAGATATAATTGACAGCCCTGAAATAAAAAACGGGGAGATTTTGCTTGGCGCACTCTCCCCGTTTATACTATTCCGTCAAAAAGACCTCTTTATTCTCTTGTGTACATCAATGTACCAAAACCAACCTGGTCGAATCCGCCACTGGTAGTGCCATAGTGACCACCGCCGCCTTCTACACCCATTCCGTCCATAAACTGCTTGGTATAGTAAGCTTCAAGCCCTTTTTCTGATTTATAATGATTATATATCAATGCCCAACAAGGACGTATCTCCCCTCTGGATTTATCATTCTCTTCTTTCGAAGAAAGTTCAGGGCATTGCCAACTACAATTCTCGTAATATGTATAAGGAAAACCTTTCTTGCGGTACTTAAAGTATTCATCAGCTGTGGAAGTACGATTGCTAAAATCATTCCACAAATTATACTTAGCCGTATATTCAGCCATAGCAAGCACCTTATTATCCTGATAGCCAAAAAGATCCTCACCTATATTGTATGCCATCTGGCAAAAAGCTCCCATTAGAGCAATGCAAAGTGTGGCATGCCCTTGGTCACGACCTGACTCTTGTCCTTGTCCCAACATTCCATGTCCGTCCGGATCCGGATGAAGAAAAGGAACGGCATTATCTATGGTTCCATTTCCTACACCATATTTAAAATAGAGAATAGCTTCGTTAATCTTATCCTGGTCGTCGCAAAGAATACCAATGGACAAGATAGATGTCATCTGAGCCAAATCCCAGTTCAGCCAACTATGTTGCTTGCAGGCTTCCTTATGAGCCAGAAAGTCCGAAGCAGCAGGATAGAAAACACTCTTCACCATATTCTGAAAAGCCGTCAGTTGTGCCTTGGAGAAAAGAGTTTCATCCGTACGCATGATTTCAGCCGCATTTACCATCTGATGGACATTGATTGAAATCAGATATTCATTCGGGTCGGCAATCTCTCCATTCGGATCATAAGTCCTGTTATTAGCCAGACTTTTGACGCGGACGAGCCCCTTGCAAGTTTCAGCCCAGGCATTCAGAATCTTAACAGCTGCCTCACCACACGCCGCATCACCTTCCAGTTTCCAACGGAGCGCCAATTGATAGGCTGCTGCCGCATCTTCGTAAAAGTGTGTATAGTTGTCCCACCATTCAGGGAATACGCTTGCCCAATTACCTTTATCCATACGCCCCAGCACTTCTTGAGGTTCAGGAGTATAGGTAGGGCCTGAATATCCGGAAGTTTGTAACTTCGCAAGCCCCTCATTCCAAGGAGTCATAGTGAGCTTTGATTTTACATAATCAAAGTCGGATGCAGTATGTAGCATACAAGGATGGGTAAGAACATACTCATTGATGGCAGGCCATGAGTCAATATCGGTAGTACCGTCTTCGATATCGGTGCATGCGCTCAGATTGAGCGCAAGCAGAGTAATAAATAGCATATATATATTCTTGAGTTTCATAGTTTAATCAATTATTTGTATTTACATATTCTTCCAAATCTTCCATACTCTTAAACGTCCTTATCCAATGTACCTTATATACTCCATCAGGATAAACCGCTTTAATGACATCAGCTACTTTAAATTGGAATATTTCGAATTCCGTTACTCCGGATAGTGTTGTCGGAACACTTGAACTAGAGATAAATGCATTATCTATTGAAAGATCATAGTAATACACAGGTATGCCGTCCGAACCTTTAATTATAGTGTGACCGTTAGCACCTTTGAGTTTATATGTTCCAAAAGAAGTATCGAATGTAAGATTACCCTTATTTGCTCCAAATTCAATATCACTTATCTTAATAGCAAGATATGGATAATTATCTGGGTCAACAAATGTTTTAGGCTTACCTTTCAGGCTTAATGCAATATCTCCACGCCATTTCTCCGCATTTTGTGTCCCCATATTCACTATAAGTTTCCCGTCCTCTATTTTTTGGCTTGCCCCGTTAAAGTTAACAAACCAAGAAGTCGTAGAACCATTGAAATCTTCCCTTATCAATCCATACGGCACTTTAACCTTAGTACTGAACGACTTCGGTTCATCCCCAATAGTAGTTGCCGTAATGGTCACCTCACCATAGGTCTTGGCCGTGACTACCCCCTGGTCACTGACCTCCACAACAGCCGGATCACTGCTTTCCCATTTCAAAGAAGCGACAGTAGCGTTTGCCGGTTTAGTTGTAAATTCCAAAAGGGCGCTCTCACCGGGTAGTAAATCCTCCTGTTCATCAAATGTTATTTCTTCAATATAGATAATAGGTTTCACATGCAGGCTGAATGAAGTCGAGCCGCCGCCCCGTTCCAAAGCCCGGGCGGTAATCGTCACATCACCTTCCGATACGCCTCTGACAACACCTTCCTTGCTCACGGTAGCTATCGCCTCATTATCACTGCTCCAGCCTATCATGGTATAAGTATGTTCCGCAGGAAGAAGGGCAGGTTTTAAAGTTCTCTCCTCCGACACAAACAATTCGGCCTTGTCGGCTTCCGTAAATTCAAAACCGGTGACCGGAATGAATCGGGGAACAACTGTCAATTCAAAGAAAGAACTTGCGCCAAAACCAACTTCCGGAGTTACCGTAATATTCGTTTTTCCTTCTTTCAAAGCATGAACCAGTCCGTCCTGTGTGACCGTAGCTACACTTTCGTCGGAAGAAGACCAACTCACTTTCGAGTTTGTCGGTTGTTCCGGCTCAATTCTGAACTGAATCAAAGAATCCGTATAATCAACAGAAGCCGCTAAAGTCAGTTTCCCATTTTCCACATTTGTCAACGCTATTTGGGAAATCAAAGTTTTTTCATCCAGCCCGCCGCCAAGTTGCTTCTCGTCGTCGCAAGCTGTCAAGCAAAGAGTTGCGGCAAAAGTCAGACCCAATAATATATGTTTCATAATTATATTCTTTATAATCAATTAATAAATAAAACTAATCAGACGTTACCAACCCGGATTCTGACCAATATTCGGATTCAACTGCTTCTGGTCTGACGGAATCGGATAAAGATAATTTTTATTGTCCCATACACGACCGGTTTCAATCATAAAGCACCCTGTCGTACCGGCATCATCCGTTGCGGTAGCATAAGAAGGCTTCCATGCATTAGCCCATGTGCTCCACTCACCGGAAGTACTCCACCTCACTCCCAAAATATCCTTAGGCATTTCTATCTCCGCTTGTTTCCAACGTTTCAAGTCATCCACACGAAAGCCCTCATTGAAAAGCTCTACCGTACGTTCACGGCGAATTTCATCACGCATATTCAATCCTTTCGCAGTCGCAAACGCAACCGTCAGTTCCGGCATATCCGGATTCACACGTTTACGAACCTGATTCAGGTATTTCAGTGCAGCATCCACTTTCGATGCATCTGTTATTGTTCCGGCCGCATCCTTTTGAGAATACCTTTCATATACAGCTTCCGCATAGTTCAACAGTACTTCCGCATAACGGATAATCGGATAATCATAACCTTCATACGTATCCTTCACCTCCCGTTCAGTAGCCCACTTCTGGTTATAGTAGCCACTGCCGCTGGTCGGATAAAAGGGTTTATTGTCAAAAGCCGCCTTATCGGCATCAGTCCATGTGGTATGAGGCGCATTGTTGTTCCAGTATTTATTTCCGGGAACCATCAATGTATTTGTCATACGGTTATCCCGGTTTTCATATTCCTGTTGTGGAGAAGAATAGTCAAGCGCCGCTCCCACTACAGAGTTCGGATTATGAATTGGCAATCCGTCCTTATCCAAGTACATTTCAGCCAGTTTGCGGGTTATCCATTGCACATTCGCAAAACAGTTCTTAGTAATATTCTTTCCAATCGGCGCTATCACTTCATCATGACGACGGGAAAATATATATTCCTGATTCTTATCCTTTTTCACATAAACCGGATTGGATTGTGTGTTTTCCAGGATAAACAAATATTTATAAGCAGTAGTTTCCAAGCCTGCCGGTTTAAAGATTTCGTATTGCTTGCTGTCGATTACGTCCCATGCCGCACCGGCCGCAATATCAAGCAATTCGTTTACACGTGCCTCACTTCCGGTTCTGAACTTCTGCCAAGTACCTTCATACAATGCTACGCGTGATAAAAAAGCCTGTGCCGCCCCTTGCGAAACACGACCCTTATCAGCCGAAGCAATGTTGCTTTCTTTTGGTAAATCAGGAATGGCGTCCTTTAAATCCTGAATAATAAAATCTACCACTTCCGAGCGGTCATTACGCACCGCATTCATTTCCGGAGAATGGATGTCAACCGGTTTGGTAACGATAATCACGTCTCCGAAAAGTTGCAACAAGTCAAAATACTCATAGGCACGGAAGAACTTGGCTTCTGCGACATATCTCGCAATATCGGCAGGATTGGCATAACTCTCTGCATTCTGCAACAAGATATTGGCATAGCGTATCTTGGTATATGCACCCGTATAATTACCATCCGAAACGGGAATCGTATTGACACCTTTACTGAATTCATTATAATCACTCGATGTCATCAGATCCGAGCGGGTATCGCTATGCGGCCCGTCGTAAACGGCACTGGAGAAATCACGTGTCCATTCATAAAACTGATTGGCATATAGCTTATAGTCATTCGGTGTCTGCCATATATTTGCGTCTGCCAATTGATCCTTCGGTTCGAGGTCAAGGCAAGAAGGAAGAATAATTACCGCCGACAGCAGCAACATTGCTTTTATTGTATTTATTATCTTCATAATCTCCAAGTCTTAAAAGGTTAAATCTAATCCTACCGTGCAAGTACGGTTAAAGGGGAAACGTCCGTTACCGGAAACTTTGCGGGACGCTTCAGGATCCCAGCCATCGTTTATCTTACTTACCTCCCACAAGTCCGTTCCTGATACATATATCCGCATTTTACTTATTACTTTCATCTTATTCAAGATGGAAGCAGGGAAATTATAGCCTAAAGTCAAGCTTTTCAAACGCAGGTAATTGCCATTCTCTACTGACCAGGACGAGCATTGGTAGTTGTAATTGTTGATGGAACTAATGTTCGTATAAGTCGGGTAACGGGCATCCCGGTTCTCCGGACTCCACACGTCACCAACAGACTGGGTCGTTGAATTCAGATGGGCGGCTCTCATCGGGATACGGTAGTTATCATTACTGCTGTCACGGAAAATAGTCCGTTTGGCAACTCCCTGGAACACGGCTGAAAGGTCGAAATTATTCCATTCCAGACCCATATTGAACGAATAAGAGATTTTCGGATCATCAGAACCCAGATAAACATAGTCTTTTTCATCCAGTTTACCGTCACCGTTGACATCTTCATACATATTATCGCCTAAACGCAGGTCACTCGGAATACCGATTCCATTACTGTTGTAATATTGATATTTGTATTTACGCAACTGTTCTTCGGTCTGAATCTTTCCGCAATATTTCAATCCGAACACAGAATTCAAGGAATAACCTTGTTGCTTGTCTATAAATCCGGACTTGAATACGGTCACGCCACCATAATCTATCAATTTATTGTCGGCATACGTAAATGTACCTCCCACATGATAATTAACCTTGCCAATCTTGTCAGACCAGGTCAAAGTGCCTTCGTAGCCTTTTGCCTCAAACTTACCACTGTTGGAAGCCGGTGCCTTGTCTCCAAGGATACCCGGATAAGTTACGGCAATCAACATATTATTGTTTTTCTTCATAAACAATTCTACAGTACCCTGAAGGCGGCTATCGAACATGTGGAAATCAAGACCGATATTATAATTATGGATACGCTCCCAGCTACGTCCTGTAGTGGCAATTTCACCATTACTCTTTATATAGGACACTCTGCCGTCACCGAGATATGCCCCGTTCACTGAATTGAAGTTATAAAGCTGTCTGCCGTCATAGCGTGAGATACCCGACTGATTGCCTACTACACCATAGGAAAGCCGGAGCTTCAATTCATTCAGAAACTTCACATTTTTCATAAACTCCTCTTCCGTCAAACGCCAGCCACCGGAGAATCCGTAAAAGAAATCCCAACGGTTCTCGGGAAGGAACTTGGACGAACCGTCATAACGTAAATTCGCCTCCAACAAATATTTAGATAAATAGTTATAATTGAAACGACCGAAATAGGACATCATCGCTTCCTGCCATTTGGCAGGTTCGGAAGTTTTCGCCGAGTTCTTTAAAGTAATCTCCCCTGAGCCATTGATAATTTCCAATGAACTCTGTACGTCCTTTGCCGTTACCACCGTATAGTCATACTCTTTCAGGTTATATTGCACACCTGCCATCGCACTGACCGTATGCTTCTCCAGAAATGTCTTATGAAAATTCAAATACCCCGAGATTGAATAGTAATCTGTCCGTGCAAAAGATTTGGAATATTCTGTCGATGCCTGATTGGGATTATTTATAGCATTCGGTTTTGCCGTACTGAGCGTCCCGTCATATGTGTACCAGGTAATGCCATTCTTCACCGCGTCACGAGTGGCAGTCGAAGTATTATAGCCTAAATTGACAACAGCATCCAGATAAGAAGTAATCTTATATTTCAGGTTTTCACTAATGTTGATGCCGGAAACTTTCAGATTGTTGTCTCCACCTAATTCCGCATACCAGTTCGGCGTATAATTTCCACCCCAGTGATAAGGCTTTCCGTCCATTGTAGAGGAAGGAAGTCCCGGTTGGGGATAACTGGAAGTCAGTACGCTATTAATCATGGTAGGTGAAACCTGATCCTGACGATTATAAGCAATCACTGATTCAATAGTGAAGTCATCAGTCAGCTTCACCGTATTAGTCAGGCGGACGTTAAAACGCTTATTATTATTGTTTCCCCATTTCAACGTACTGTCATCATACATATAACCGACCGACAAACGATAAAGCGATTTCTCATTTCCGCCTGACACACTTAAGTTATGCTGCGTAGAACCAGCGTTTCCAAACAAAACATCCTGCCAGTTTGTATCCATAAATACATAATCATCCACATCACCGAAGTCCGGAATCGGATTCGGATTCCTGGACAAATCAATATATCCTCCTTTATAGGCTTTAGCGAGCTTCGCGTACTTAATCCACTGGTCATCGTCACTTTTCCCGTCATTCATACGGGCGGCAATGATTGCGTCACTCCATTGGTCAATATTCATCATCTTTGGCTGCAAGCCGACAAATTTATGTGTGTAGGAACCACTATATTCTATTTTCGTTTTTCCCTCTTTCGCCTGCTTGGTAGTCACCAGAATAACGCCACCCGCAGCTTTCGAACCGTAAATGGCAGCCGAAGCGTCTTTCAGAAAGTTAATGGACTCGATATCCGCCGAATTGAGCAAACGAAGTTCATTCACACTTTCGTATTCAACCCCGTCAATGATAATCAACGGATCCGTAGAATTGGCGGATACAGCCCCACGAAGCTTCATTCCCCAACTTTCATCACCCGGAGCGCCGGAAGAACGAGTGATTATGACACCCGGCACCTGCCCTTGCAAAGCTTGAACCGGACTTGACATCGAACCTTTATTTTCCAGCATTTTCTCATTAACGACTGTTACAGCACCGGTCAGCGTTTCTTTCTTTTGAGCACCGTACCCGACGACGACGACTTCTTGCAGCACTTCACTATCTTCCTGCATCTTTACGTTGATTACCGTTTGCGAGCCAACGGCTACCACCTGATCCTTATATCCGATATAGCTGAATTTCAGCTTTGCATCCCCTGGTACATTAATTGAATAATTACCGTCAATATCGGTAATCGTTCCTTCTGTCCCGCCTATCACGCTGATATTCACGCCAATCAACGGCTCGCCTGTCGCATCAATCACCTGGCCCTTCACTTTCTTCTGAGCCTGTGCCACCACTTGACTATCGTTCATGCTTGTATCGGCCCATGCTGCTGAAACAGGACAAAGTCCCAGCATTAATCCTAACGCAAACACTGCTGTCTTGTTAGGCCGCGAATTAAAAATTAATCCTCTTCGTTTCATAACATTAAATTTGAGGTTTAAAAATAGTATTAAATTTTTGTTCTCTAAAATAAGGTGAGGCATATAGATGTCTCTTTGTAAATTCTGACTCCTTTTCCATAAGCACAAAGGGTTATTTATTAATGAATAAGATTATATA
>ERZ791802.51-NODE-51-length-149764-cov-24.785417_pt1 | contig 149764 bp, 97 predicted proteins | sample MGYA00510308_ERZ791802 | MGnify/ENA primary metagenome ERZ791802 (study PRJEB30046, sample SAMN00792028) | human gut metagenome | study: EMG produced TPA metagenomics assembly of the A metagenome-wide association study of gut microbiota in type 2...
TGCAAAAGTAATAGGATATTTTGAAATATGCAATATCTTTGCAAAAAAAATATCAAGAATGGACAAAATAATAGGATTGGGTAACGCCTTAGTTGACGTGCTGGCAACCCTTGAGAATGATGAAATATTAGCGGAAATGAGGTTACCGAAGGGGAGTATGACTCTAATTGATGAAGATAAACTGTTGAAAATCAATGAGTGTCTTAGCGGGGTGAAGACGCATTTAGCTATCGGAGGGTCTGCCGGGAATGCAATTCGCGCAATGGCACAGCTTGGAGCGGCAACCGGATTTATCGGTAAGGTAGGTGATGATGCTTACGGAAACTTTTATCGGGATAGTCTGTTAAAGCGTGAAACGGAAGCAATTTTACTCCTTTCCGGTACTCTTCCTTCAGGTGTGGCTTCTACTTTTATTTCTCCGGATGGAGAACGTACTTTTGGTACTTATCTGGGAGCAGCCTCTACGTTGAAGGCAGAGGAGTTGTCGCTGGAAATGTTTAAAGGTTACGCTTACCTGTTTATTGAAGGATATTTGGTACAAGACCATGATATGATTCTCCGGGCTATTGAGTTAGCAAAGGAAGCAGGACTGCAAGTTTGCCTGGATATGGCAAGTTACAATATTGTTGCCGAAGACTATGACTTTTTTTCGTTATTGGTAAATAAATATGTGGATATTGTTTTTGCTAATGAGGAGGAGGCAAAGGCATTTACGGGTAAGGAACCGGAAGAAGCATTAGACGTTATAGCCAAAATGTGTAGTATTGCTATTGTAAAGGTGGGAGCCGATGGGTCTTTAGTACGTAAGGGTACTGAAGAAGTACATGTGAAGGCTGTTCCGGTGAAAAAGGTGGTAGACACCACGGGAGCTGGTGATTATTTCGCTGCGGGTTTTCTCTATGGCCTAACGTGCGGATATTCTTTGGAGAAATGCGGAAAGATTGGTTCCATTCTTTCGGGTGAAGTTATCCAGACGATTGGGGCGGAGCTTTCTCCTGCTAAATGGGATAAGATTAAGGAAGAGATAATAATGATAAACTAAGATATATGAAACGTTATTTAAAAATACGTTGGATAGCTGCTTTTCTGTTATTGATAGGAGTTACCTTCTTTTGGGGATTTAAGAGTGGTGATAACCGCAGTTTCCAGATTGCAAAGAATTTGGATATATTCAACTCTATTGTGAAGGAGTTGGATATGTTCTATGTGGATACAATCGATCCTAATAAAACTATCAGGGGGGGAATCGATGCTATGCTTTATTCGCTTGATCCTTATACCGAATATTATCCGGAGGATGACCAGACCGAACTGGAACAAATGTTGAAGAACTCATATGGTGGCATCGGTTCCATCATTCGTTACGATCCTAAGCTGAAACATACAGTTATAGCTGAACCGTATGAAGGTATGCCTGCGGCTAAAGCTGGATTGAAAGCCGGTGATGTCCTGCTGGAGATTGATGGAAAAGACCTTACTGGAAATACTAATGTGGCTGAAATGTTGCGTGGACAGGCTGGTACAGGTTTCAAACTTAAAGTGCAACGTCCCGGGGTAGAAAATCCCTTGATGTTCGATATTGTGCGCCGTTCCGTTCAACTGCCTCTTATCCCTTATTATGATATGTTGGATAATAATATAGGTTACATCAACCTGAGTACGTTCTCCGGTAATCCTTCCAAAGAGTTTAAACAGGCTTTTCTCGACTTGAAGAAGCGTGGTATAACTTCATTGGTAATTGATTTGCGTAACAATGGCGGTGGTTTGCTGGATGAGGCTGTAGAGATTGCTAATTTCTTTTTACCCCGTGGTAAAACGTTGGTAACGACAAAGGGAAAAATCAAGCAGGCTAGTAATACCTATAAAACTTTGCGTGAACCGTTGGATCTTGAAATCCCATTGGTCGTATTAGTGAACAGTGGTACGGCTTCTTCATCAGAAATCCTTGCAGGTTCTTTACAAGATCTTGATCGGGCTGTAATAATCGGTAACCGTACATTTGGAAAGGGGTTAGTTCAGACTACCCGCCCATTGCCATACGGGGGTACGATGAAGCTTACTACTTCCAAATATTATATCCCGAGTGGACGTTGTGTGCAGGCCATTGACTATAAGCATCGAAACGAGGATGGCAGTGTAGGGCGTATTCCTGATAGCCTGACGACTGTATTCCATACCGCAGCTGGACGTGAAGTGCGCGACGGTGGTGGGGTAACCCCGGACATCGTAGTGAAACAGGATAAATTACCGAATATCCTATTCTATCTGGTAAATGATAATTTGATATTCAATTATGCTACCGAATATTGTCTGAAGCATCCTGCAATTCCTGTTCCTCAGGATTTCAAAGTTACGGATGCCGACTATGCCGATTTCAAAGCGATGGTAAAGAAAGCCGATTTCAAATATGACCAGCAGACTGAGAAGATGTTGAAGAGTCTGAAGGAAATGGCCGAATTTGAAGGCTATTTGACGGATGCTTCCGATGAATTCAAAGCTTTGGAGAAGAAACTTTCCCATAATCTGGATCGTGACCTCGATCATTTCTCTAAAGACATTAAAGAAATGATTGCCATAGAAATCATTAAACGTTATTATTATCAACGCGGCAGCATCATTCAGCAGTTGAAGGATGATGATGATTTAAAGGAGGCGGTGAAAGTTCTGGGTGATTTGACGAGGTATAAAAAGATGTTGAGCGTATCGGAAACTAAATAAATAGGATTTAGGCACGGGTTACGCGGATTTCACAGATCTATAGTGCAGCTCTTAATCCGCGAAATCCGTGCCCAATCTTATAACAGCCTTTTAATTCTCAATATTCTTTTATTCCTCATTTTTCAGTATAGTCTCCGTTTGCTTTTATCAGTTCAATCAGTTTTTCTACAGCTTCATCTTCGGGAATATTTTTTTCAATACATTCTTTTTTCTTATAAAGGCTGATTTTACCACGTCCGGCACCTACATATCCATAGTCTGCATCGGCCATCTCGCCGGGACCATTGACGATACAACCCATAATACCGATTTTCAATCCCTTCAAATGGCTTGTTGCCGCTTTGATGCGTGCAATGGTGCTTTCTAAATCGTAAAGTGTACGTCCGCAACCGGGGCAAGAAATATATTCTGTCTTGCTGGTACGGATACGTCCGGCTTGCAGAATTCCGAAAGCAGTGGCGTCCACAACTTTATCACTTATCATCTTATCACCTTTTTTACTTCCTTGATTGAACAAGAAAATGCCATCGCAAACCCCGTCGAAGATAAGAGCCCCCATATCGGCAGCAGCCTTGATTTGTAGGTTCTCCGCTTCATTTTCGGTATAGTGCTGGAAGAAGATAACCGGATTTTTTAATCCCTCGTTCATCAACTGATGTACCAAAGCACGTTGTTCACCCAGCCGGTTGGGATGGTTACTTTGGGAAATCAGTACTACTTCAGGATGAAACTTCAGGCAGGCGATAGCTTCGTCATTCAAGCCCATATAAGTAATGAACAGGAATTTCAACGAAGCATTGCAGCCACTGATAAATGGCAGTTGCTCACTGCTGAATGCAGGCCAAGTATTGACTTTACCTTCCCAAATGTTTGCATCCACGATATATTGCATATCTTCAATGGGCTGTTCCGTTAGTTGATGTCCCACATATACATAGTCCGGCATGAATTGCGGATCAAATTCCATTGTTCCGTCTAGCCGTGCGGCAATGACTACAGGTAAATGTTCTCTACCGATATTGTGTACAGCCACCGTCTTCCTGCGGGTAGGTGATAAGTAATTGAATTCTGGTGCCACTGCTCCCGGAAGATAGGGATGATCATGGCGTTGAGCGATGTAATCGACCAATTTACGGGCAACGGGTATTTCAGCCTCCGGCGCCTCGCTCAAAGAAACACGGATGGTGTCACCCAGTCCGTCGGCTAGCAGGGCGCCGATACCCAAGGCTGATTTGATACGTCCGTCTTCACCGTCACCGGCTTCCGTTACGCCAAGGTGCAGTGGAAAATGCATACCCTCTTTCTCCATAATATCAGCCAGCAAGCGTACGGTTTTCACCATCACTACCGTATTGGATGCTTTGATGGAGATAACGACATCAGTAAAGTTTTCCGCAACACAGATACGAAGAAACTCCATACACGATTCTACCATTCCTTCCGGGGTATCGCCATAGCGCGACATGATACGATCGGACAGCGAACCGTGATTAACACCGATACGGATGGCGGTATGGTTTTCCTTACAGATGTTCAGGAATGGAATGAAACGGTCGCGAATTTTCTGTAATTCTTGTGCGTATTCTTCATCAGAGTACTCCAGATGTTTGAAAGTACGTGCCGCATCCACGTAGTTTCCCGGATTGATACGTACTTTTTCTGCATAGTGTGCCGCCACATCTGCCACTTTCGGGTTGAAGTGTACATCGGCAACCAATGGTGCCATATAACCGTCTTGGCGCAGGGCGGCATTGATATTCTTCAGGTTCTCGGCTTCCTTTATACCCTGAGTGGTGAGGCGCACATATTCTCCTCCCGCATCAACAATGCGTTTGACCTGTGCCACACAGGCATCTGTATCCTGCGTAAAAGTATTAGTCATACTTTGTATGCGGATAGGATTGGAGCCGCCCATAGGGGTGGCTCCAATATTTACTTCCGATGTTTCACGTCGGGAATAGTTGAATATGTCCATTATCAATTAACTTTATACTCGTACTTTACTTCTTTCAAATCCTCGTTAGCTTTAACAATTTTCTTTTTCAAGCCTTCCTTGTAGGCTGCAAAAGCTTCTGCCAGTTCGGCATTACTCAAAGCCAACATTTGTATGGCAAGGATGGCGGCATTCATCGCGCCGTTGATAGCTACGGTAGCTACAGGAATGCCCGGAGGCATCTGAATGATAGAATAAAGTGCATCTACACCGTCGAGTACGGAACCTTTTATGGGCACACCGATAACCGGTAGCGTTGTATTGGCGGCGATTACGCCGGGCAATGCGGCAGCCATTCCGGCGGCAGCGATAATCACTTTGATACCGCGTTGGCGTGCGCCTTTGGCAAATTCTTCCACAGCTTCCGGGGTGCGGTGTGCGGAGAGAGCGTTCATTTCGAACGGTACATGTAAGTCATTAAGCAGTTGTGCAGCCTTTTCCATGACAGGAAGGTCTGAAGTGCTACCCATGATGATACTAACGATCGGAGACATATTGTTTAGTGTTTAAAGATTAGTGTTTAGCACTTGGTACTAAATACTGATTGTTAATAATTAATTATTGATCAAAGCTTTGTATGCTTCTGCATCCATCAAACTGTCAAAGTCTGCATCGGCAGCTGGTTTGATTTTGATAAGCCAGCCTTCACCGTAAGGATCTTTGTTCACCAGTTCGGGTTGGTCTGCAAGAGCTTCATTCTGTTCCAATACTTCTCCGTTCACCGGCAAGAAAAGATCAGAAATGGTTTTTACTACCTCAATGGTACCGAATACTTCGTCGGCAGCCAATGTTTCACCCTCTGTCTGGATGTCGACGAATACGATATCGCCCAGTTGTTCTTGTGCATAGTCGGTGATTCCTACATAAGCTACATCACCTTCCAAGCGGATCCATTCATGTTCTTTAGTGTACTTTACGTCATTTGGGAAATTCATAATTGTTAGTTTTAAGGGGTTAATACTATTTTGAATTTAAAAAATTAAAATTAATGCTGTACCGGAACTGACTCAAAAGAGGAAGATACGGAACATGATATTACTCAACGGATGAAGTACCAATAGGGAGCATATCAGTCCTACGGCAAAACCGCCTGTTACTTCTCCAAGTGTGTGATGCTGTAAAATGATACGTGCGGTTCCCAATATACCCGCAATGAGAATAAACACACACAACCACCAAATGGGGTTGTATCCGAATAAATCACTGAAAGCTACCAATCCGCCGATGACGGCACCCGCCCCTGCCATGTGTTCACTGAGTTTCCACTTCAAATTCATCACAACACAAATAATCATCATCACGAGAGACGCAAAAATAATACCTGTCATGTACCATGGAATATTCAGCCTATACATCATAAGCAGGCAGAATACATATGAAGTGATAGTCAGGATAAAAGGGACAAACCTCCGTTTCCGTTCTATTAGATCATCAGGGCTGAAACCATTGATCTTACGAAAAAGAAAAATGGTCAAAGTAGGCATAAGGATGGTGAAACAATATACTACTCCCAATACGATGAGTTTGTATTGTATAGGCATAATACGCAAGTACGAAAACAAAAATAAGATAAGAAAAGCCAGGAACGGTATGGAAAACGGCGTGAATAAAGCCGAAATCACTTTGGCTGTCCGAATCAGAGTCTTATCTGCTATAATATGTTGCTCTCCTGTCATTTCCTTGTTCCCTTTATTATGTTAATCACCTTATCGTTTTACCCCTCTATCACTACTTTCTCAATCTTGCCACCGGGATATTTAACTGCTGACGGTATTTTGCCACTGTCCGGCGGGCAATCGGATATCCTTTCTCTTTCAGTATATCGGTGAGTTCATCATCGGTATAAGGCTTTTTCTTGTCCTCATTGTCGATACACTCTTTTAAAATTCTGCGTATTTCGCGTACAGACATCTCCTCGCCGTCTTCCGTGGTATACCCGTCACTGAAAAAGTATTTCAGAGGATAGATACCATAGTTGGTCTGTACATATTTACTGTTACTGACACGCGATATAGTTGAAATGTCAAGCCCGGTACGTTCGGCAACGTCTTTCAATATCATCGGACGGAGCAAAGACTCGTCTCCGTCAAGGAAAAATGGGCGTTGCAAATCTACGATGGCTTGCATGGTAGTCATCAGAGTATTCTGGCGTTGTTTTACGGCATCTATAAAACCTTGGGCTGCATCCATCTTTTGTTTCAGGAACATCATCGCTTCTTTAGACTCTTTGGATTGATTGGCCTTGTTCTTGGTGTGCTCCTCAACCATTTCAGTAAAATCCCGACTCATACGTAGTTCGGGTACGTTACGGTTGTTCAGGCTGATATTTATAGTACCGTCATCATAGGTATCTATGATGAAGTCCGGCACAATCTGTTGCATGTTTTTGCCGATAGTTTCACCCAATGAAGCGCCCGGACGTGGATTTAGTTTACAGATTTCTTTGATGGCCCGTTGGAAGGCGTCTTCTTCCAGATCAAGTTTCTGCTGTATCTTATCCCAATGTTTACGGGTAAACTCCTCATAGCATTCGGAGATAATGGCTTCTTCTATATAAAGCAGTGGATTGGGCGTGAAATGTTGTTGCTCTATTTTACGACGTATCTGGATGAGAAGGCATTCTTGCAAGTCGCGTGCCCCCAACCCGGCAGGGTCGAAATCCTGAATAATTTTTAAAGCTTCTTCCAGTTCCTGCGGAGTAGCTTCAATACCGGCGTAAATAGCCAGCTCGTCGCTGATACTGTCCAGAGATTTTCGTAACAAACCATCGTCATCCAGGGAACCGATCAGATATTCCGTCAGTTCGCGCTGATGTTCGGTAAGATTGCGCTCACCCAGTTGCTCTTTCAGGGTTTCGTAAAAAGAAGTGGCATCGGAGAAAGGTATTTCTTCGGCTTGCTCTCCCTTACTACGGTTGTTTTCCTGTAATTTATAGTCGGGTATGTCATCTTCTGACAGATAATCACTCAGAGAATCATAATCGGTATCTCCTCCATCTTCAGAACCCGCTTCATCATTGGAGGTATCAGCGTATTCGTCACCGGCAGCATCGTCTTTACCTTCTTCCAATGCAGGGTTTTCCAGTAATTCGGCACGCACACGGTCTTCCAACTCGATGGCCGGAAGTTCCAGTAGCTTTACTACCAGAATTTGCTGCGGCGACAACGTTTGTATCTGTTGTTGCGCCTGCGTTTGTATCTGTCGGGAACCTTGTGCCATATTGGGTTTGATTACAAATTATGAATATAAGAAAATTCTTGCTTTAATTCTACCGCAAAAATAGTGAATAGTTCGGGAACGTGAAATCTTCTCTTATTATATTTAACAAGAAAGCAGGTGTATGGTTGCATTTTTGTTATTATCTTTGCCTGTAAACTAAAAAACAAAGCGTTATGTTTGCTAAAGAAACGTATGTGCAGCGTCGGGCCCTGCTGAAGAAAAACATTGGCTCGGGAGTTTTACTGTTCTTGGGTAATGATGAGCAAGGGCTTCATTATGAAGATAATACATTCCGTTATCGCCAGGATTCTACTTTCTTATATTATTTTGGTTTGTCCTTTGCCGGATTGTCGGCCATTATTGATATCGACGAGGATAAGGAAATTATTTTCGGTGATGAACTGACTATCGATCATATAGTCTGGATGGGTACACAACCCACTTTGAAAGAAAAAAGTGAACGCGTGGGGATTAATGAAACCCGGCCTGCCGCCGAAATAGTCAGCTATCTGCATAAAGCGGTACAAAAGGGGCATACGGTTCATTATCTCCCTCCTTATCGTGCCGAACATAAGCTGAAACTGATGGACTGGTTGGGTGTTCCGCCTGTACGCCAGGAAGGTTCCGTTCCGTTTATCCGTGCAGTGGTGGCACAACGCAACTATAAGTCGATGGAAGAGATTGCCGAGATTGAAAAGGCATGTAATGTAACTGCCGATATGCATATTGAAGCAATGAAAGTGCTTCGCCCGGGAATGTACGAATATGAGGTAGTGGCGGCAATGAACTACGTCGCAGAATCTAATAACTGTGAACTTTCCTTTGCTACAATTGCCACAGTAAATGGTCAGACTTTGCATAACCATTATCATGGCAATAAGGTGAAACCGGGAGATTTGTTCCTGATTGATGCCGGTGCGGAAGTTGAATCTGGTTATGCCGGTGATATGTCTTCCACTGTTCCTGCCGATAAAACTTTTACGCCTCGCCAGCGTGCCGTTTACGAAATTCAGAATGCGATGCATCTTGAATCAGTAAAAGCGCTTCGTCCTGGTATTTCTTATATGGATGTTTACGATTTATCTGCCCGTGTCATGGTAGAAGGACTGAAGGAATTGGGCCTGATGAAAGGTAATGCGGAAGATGCTGTTCGTGAGGGTGCGCACGCTTTGTTCTATCCTCACGGCTTGGGACACATGATGGGACTGGATGTGCATGATATGGAAAATCTTGGAGAAATCTGGGTAGGTTATAATGGTCAACCTAAGAGTACGCAGTTTGGTCGTAAAAGCCAGCGCCTTGCTATTCCTTTGGAACCGGGTTTTGTACACACTGTTGAACCGGGCATCTATTTCATCCCTGAATTGATAGACCTGTGGAGAGGTGAAAAGAAATTCACCGATTTCATCAATTATGATAAAGTGGAGGGTTATCGTAACTTTGGCGGTATCCGTAATGAAGAAGATTATCTGATTACCGAAACCGGAGCGCGCCGTTTAGGAAAGAAAATCCCATTGACACCGGAAGAGGTGGAAGCATTGAGGTAATACTGTACAGACTTTTTTAGGATAGTATCTGTGAAGGGGAATGCTCGTTCCCCTTATAGGGAATGTCCGTTTCCATGAGGAGAAACTGTAGTTCCCATGATAGGAAACGCCCGTTTCTATGAAGGGAAACTACAGTTCCCATATAGAGGAATTCCCGTTTCCATACGTAGAAACGGGAATTCCTCTTATGGGAACAATATTATATTGTTTCTCTATCGGTTGCTATATGATTTGTTTCCGGATATTTTATGCGTGTAGTTCCAATATAAACCGTGTACCCTTGGTATAACTACTGTCCAATATCAGGCTACCATTCATCTTGGTTGCAATAAGTGAACAGATGGGCAAACCTAAACCGTCACCCTGCGTCAAGTCTTTTACTTCGGTAAAAGGTTTGAATATGTTTTCACGTTGTTCTTCGGGAATACCGGAACCTGTGTCGCTAATGATGAATTGATGGGTATGTGCTCCGCGTTTTTTGAAGTCCAACCAGATTTTTCCACCGGCAGGAGTATATTCCGCTGCATTTTCCAATAAATGTAATAAAATACGCTCTAAATGTTCCGGGTTGATTTTTACATTCAACTTGGGAGCATTGACTGCAAGGGTTACATCTTCCTGCGTCTTATTCCTGATTTTATCCATAACACTTTCACAGAAAGTCGATATATTCTTTTCCTGCATCTCATAAGGTTCGGATATTGTATTTTCCAATTCGGATAACTCTTGAATATGATTGGAGAAAGTGCGTAGAGCCTGTACACCGGGAAGTTTCGAATCAAGTGTATCCAATGTCGGCTCCATTTGGGTGGAAATGTTTTGAATAAATTGGGTCTTTAACTCGTTATGTTCGTTGGCAATACTGATAGCCTTCTTTTGCTTGCGTGTCAACAAAATGAAGCGCATTAAGATAATGGCGCCTAATACTAAAGCGACGGCAAGAATAATTACTAATACGCATAGTCCAATAATGATATATTGTTTGGAAGAAAGAGAATTGTCCTTTTCCTGAATGGTTACCAAACTTTCATCATATTTGTTTTTCAGCATATTCAGTTCATCCTGGGCTGTGAGAGCCTTTACAGAATCAGTCCATATGATATATTTGTCATAAGTACGTGCTACCAGTCCGGCATTACCTGCTTTACGTGCAATATCAATGAGGGTTTTATAGCATTCGTCTACTTTTGAATAATTCTTTTGTTGCTTGTACTGTTGTATTAGTTTCTTAAACGCGGCATCTCCTTGCGTATTCATGCCGAAGGTATAGTAATAATTGGCTTGAGTGTAGAGCAGATCATTGCTTAAAGAATCGTTGTGTACCGTTTTAGCTGTTTCTTCCAATTTGTTCAGTTGCTCTTTGGCGCGAACCGGATTTTTGGTTTTGATGTACATTTGTAGACGTTCTTTGTTGATACGGAAACGCAATTCGGGAAGTCCTTTCTTTAACTTTAGTTCACCTGTTCCTATTAATTGCTCGGAATTACGCAATAATTCAAAGGCCTCTTTGTAATAATTTTCTCGATGATATAGTGCGCTGGCATTTATACCGCACTCCACTGCCTGATTGTATTTTTCTTGGGCAGCGAATGCATTGTATGCTTGCAAGAAAAGATAACGGGCTTTGATATATTCTTTTTTTGCAAGATTTTCTTGCGCTTGTTTCATTAATTCATCGGCACGGCTTTGTGCATATGCTTGACTAAGAGAGCATAAAATGGCTAAAAAGAGAACGGTTGTTATTTTCTTCATTATGTAATTTCTGTTTGTTTTGTATACAAAGGTAAAAACATTCTTTCTGATTATACAAGAAAGAGGGCTATTTTTAGTATTTAAAGCTACTTCCTCCTAAAAATTCCCTGAGTAATGAGGTCGGAGGAATTTCTTTATCTTGTACGGGTGTAAAGTATTTAATGAACTTCATTAACCGGTAAGCTTCTGCATATTCGGGGCAGTTACGTGGTACGCTGGTGAGAATGGGTTCGGCATGGCAACGAAGTACGGCGAATTCAAATAGTAATGCGGAATTGAACATGACGTCGGCATTCTCCTGATAAGGGAATATCCATTTATCCTCGCCTGAGCGTACACTGGGCCAACGTGAAATCGTTTCTTGGGCAGAATAGCCGCGATAATTGAAATCACGAATAATGCGGCGCAACAGACGGTTGTCCGTAGTCGGTATCCAGTTGTGATCGTCCAGTGAAATTGTTGTTAGGGCGGAAACATATATCTTATATTTGTTCTCAGCGGGAATTTGCGGTGTCAGTTCTGGATTTAGGGCATGGATACCCTCTAATATCAGAATAGTATGTTCGTCAATGCGTAATTTATCTCCCTTGTATTCTTTTTTGCCGATGGTGAAATTAAAACGAGGTAATTCTACTTCTTCACCACGGAGCAATGCCTGTAGTTGGTTATTGAACAACTCAAGATCGAGTGCATACAGCGATTCGTAGTCATAATTACCATTTTCGTCTCGTGGAGTTTCTTCACGGTCTACAAAGTAATTATCCAGAGAAATGGGGTATGGACGCAGTCCGTTGGTCATTAATTGTACAGAAAGCCGTTTGCTGAAAGTTGTTTTCCCCGAGGAGGAAGGACCTGATATGAGGACAAGCTTTACACGGTTCCCATTTTCTCCCCGGTGATAAATCTCATCGGCTATCTGGGCTATTTTTTTTTCTTGTAGGGCTTCTGCGACATTGATAAGATCGGTGGCATGTCCTTCTTCGCAAGCCAGGTTAAAATCGCCTACATTACTCAATCCCATAATGTAATTCCAACGTAGATGTTCTTTAAACACATCAAGCATTTTTTCTTGTTTCACCACTTCTTCCAGTACAGTAGGGTTCTCTTTATTGGGAATACGAAGGAGCAGGCCATCGTAATATTTTACGATATCGAACAGGTTGATAAATCCGGTGCTTGGAAGCAGGTTCCCATAATAATAGTCTACGGTATCTCCCAAAGTATAATAATAGGTATATAAGGAACCGGAAGTTTCCAACAATTTTACTTTATCGTTCATGCCCCGTTCACTAAAGACGCGTACAGCCTCGGTAGTGTGGCATTCAATACGGTGAAAAGGGATGTTTTCGGCTATAATTTCCTGCATTCGTTTCTTAATGGCGGTTACATCTTCCAGCTCGATAGGGCGCCCGATACGCAGGTTACAGAAATAACCTTTGGATACAGGATGTTCCACAAATAGTTTTCCTTCAGGAAATAGCTCGTTGACGGCCTTGTATAATATAAAACAAAGAGAGCGGACATATGTACGTATACCTGAAGAGTCGCGTATGTCCAAAAATTCTACATCCTTATTATTGTATACCCGGAAATTTAGTCCTTCGGAACGGTTGTTTACTTTGGCACTGACAACCGGATAGGGGAAATTTAGATTAAAACCGTAATAAATATCCAAAAGTGAACTTCCAATAGGGAATTCTTTAGAAATATTATTATTTTTGCAACAAATTTGTAACATGTGTTTCATGATGTCTTTTTTTGAGGTGATTAGCACGTTAAATATAGAGCATAATAACAAATGACACAAAGAAACCCTTTAATTAATTAGAGATGGAATACTCTTTTTATGATTTTTTAAAGTTGCTTGGCTCATTGGCCTTGTTCCTTTACGGAATGAAAATTATGAGCGAAGGACTTCAAAAGTTTGCTGGCGACCGCTTGCGGAAGATATTGACTGCAATGACAACCAACAGAGTGACAGGTGTGTTGACAGGCGTGTTGATTACGGCGTTGATCCAATCTTCTTCGGCTACCACGGTGATGGTGGTGAGTTTTGTGAATGCAGGCCTTCTGACCCTTTCTCAGTCTATCGGCGTAATTATGGGTGCCAATATCGGTACTACTGTCACGGCATGGATTATTTCAGCTTTGGGTTTCAAAGTGGATATTGCTGCTTTTGCCCTTCCACTTCTTGCGTTCGGCATTCCTCTGATGTTTTCTCAGAAGAGTTCGCGTAAGTCTATCGGGGAGTTTATTTTCGGTTTCTCTTTTCTTTTCATGGGACTTTCCCTGTTGCAGGCAAATGCGCCCGATCTGAGACATAATCCTGATATGTTGGCTTTTGTACAGGATTATACGGATATGGGTTATCTGTCTATTTTGTTGTTTGTGGTCATTGGTACGATCCTGACAATGATTGTGCAAGCCTCTGCCGCCACGATGGCCATTACACTTATTATGTGTGCTAATGGCTGGATTAGTTTTGAGTTGGGGGCGGCATTGGTTTTAGGAGAAAATATCGGTACTACCATTACGGCCAACCTTGCGGCATTGACCGGTAATACCCAGGCGCGGCGAGCTGCTTTGGCTCATTTAGTGTTCAATGTGTTTGGTGTGATATGGGTGTTGTGTCTATTCAAGCCTTTTACAGAAGGTGTGTCGTGGCTTATAGACAATATGATGGGTGCTAAGGATCCGGCTGTAGCGGTATCTTTTAAATTATCTGCGTTCCATACTTGTTTTAATATCTGTAATGTGTTGATATTGATTTGGTTCGTGAAACTTATAGAACGTACGGTTTGTGCCATCATTCCTATGAAAGAGCAGGATGAGGAATACCGTTTGCGTTTTATCTCAGGTGGTATGCTTTCTACGGCCGAGCTGTCCATAGTGCAGGCCAGTAAGGAAATCCATCTTTTTGCCGAGCGCACTCACCGTATGTTCAGAATGGTGCAAGATTTGCTGCATACGGAAAAAGATGATGATTTTAATAAGTTGTTCAGTCGTGTAGAGAAGTATGAGAATATAAGTGACAGCATGGAATTGGAAATTGCTAATTATCTAAACCAAGTGTCCGAAGGACGTTTGAGTTCGGAAAGTAAATTGCAGATACGTGCTATGCTTCGTGAAGTGACTGAAATAGAAAGTATTGGTGATAGCTGTTATAATTTGGCACGTACTATTAACCGTAAACGCCAGACCAATCAGGACTTTACGGAAAAGCAATATGAACATGTTCATTTTATGATGAAGTTGACGGATGATGCGCTTGCCCAAATGATTGTGGTAGTGGAACGTACCGAACATCAAAGTATTGACGTGAACAAATCGTTCAACATAGAAAATGAAATCAATAATTACCGTAATCAGTTGAAAAATCAGAATATCCTTGATGTAAATAATAAGGAATATGATTATCAGATGGGTGTTTATTACATGGATATCATTGCGGAATGTGAGAAGCTTGGTGATTACGTAGTAAATGTAGTGGAAGCCAGCTGCGATATAAAAGAAAAGAAAGCGTCTTAAGACGCTTTCTCAAACTCTTCTTTGCCTACTCCGCACAGTGGGCAAACCCAATCATCAGGAATGTCCTCAAAGGCTGTTCCTGGTTCGATACCATTCTCGGGGTCACCCTTTTCCGGGTCATAAACATATTCGCAAACGGTGCAAATGTACTTTTCCATAACGTTCTTTTTTAAGTTCTTTAAGTAAGAACAAATAATTTTGCCTTTTTGTTTTTTGTGTAGGCGGAAAAAGATAACTTTGTTGTCATATTACTTAAAAATATATCTTTATGAAGATGACCGATGAATTATTTCAGGCAATTATGCGGAATATTCATGCTTATGTCTTATTGATAAAACGTGATCTTACCGTGTTTTATACTAATTATTATGACATAACGGGAGCTGTAAAACCTGTAAAGTCACAACGTGTCGGTGATCTGTTGCAATGTACCAATGCTCTGTCTGCTCCCGGTGGATGTGGTACTCATAGTTTATGTAATCATTGTCCTGTGAGGAATGCAATAGAAGATGCTTTTCGTACCAAGCATAATTTTATTGATCTGGATACGGTACTGAATGTCAGGAAAGGTAATGGTGCTGCAGAGGAGTGTAAGGTACATATTTCAGGTGAATATATGTTGATTGAGGGAGAGGAGAGTATGGTAATCACCGTGCATGATATCACTCATCTGAAGCGTGTGGAAACGGAGTTGAATCAGGCTAGAAAAAAGGCAGAAAAAGCCGATAAGTCCAAGTCCGTTTTTCTGGCGAACATGAGTCATGAAATTCGTACTCCATTGAATGCGATTGTCGGTTTCTCTGAACTATTGTCTTCTGCAACTACTGATGAGGAGAAACGGCAATATATGGAAATAGTACGTACCAATAATGAGCTGTTGCAACAATTGATAGCAGATATATTGGATCTCTCTAAGATTGAGGCCGGAACATTGGAATTTGTATTTTCGGACGTAGATATTAATCAGCTTATGTCTGATTTGGAACAACTGTTCCGTATGAGACTGTTTGAACAAGGTATTTCGGTGAAAGTAATTCGCGAAGTATCCTGTGAACAATATTTTATACATACAGATCGTAACAGAATAGCACAAGTCCTCTCTAATTTTATGACAAATGCCATGAAGTTTACTTCACAAGGGAGTATCACGTTGGGATGTAAACCCAACGGAGATGGTCTGTACTTTTATGTGAAAGACACTGGAACCGGTATTGCCAAAGAAAAATTGGGACAAATATTCGACCGCTTTGTGAAATTGGAACGGGAGAAGAAGGGTACAGGTCTCGGGCTTTCCATTTGTCAGACTATTGTTCATAAATTGGGTGGTGAAATAGGGGTAGAGTCTGAAGTGGGTGTAGGTTCCACATTTTGGTTCACATTACCTGGAAATTGAAAGTAAGTCTTAAGCTTGTATTGGGAAAAGGACTGATATCACAAACTTATAAAAAGATTTAATAACTCGCCATATACCGGATTATTATCGTATTTTTGCGTTTCAAAATTAAACCTAAAGACTTGCATGATTGCATCAAAGGATGATTATCGTGTCGGACTAACCGACGAAGAGGTACGGAAGAGCCGTGCTGAGTATGGTGTAAATTTATTGACGCCTCCCAAGCGGCCGTCTTTATGGAGGCTATATCTGGAGAAATTTGAAGATCCGGTAGTAAGAGTGCTGCTGGTTGCTGCGTTTTTCTCCTTGATTATTTCCGTGGTAGAGAACGAATATGCTGAAACCGTAGGTATTATAGCTGCTATTTTGCTTGCTACGGGTATTGGTTTCTTTTTTGAATATGATGCCAATAAAAAATTCGACTTACTCAATGCCGTGAATGAGGAGACGTTGGTAAAGGTTATCCGTAACGGGCATATACAAGAAATTCCACGTAAAGATGTGGTGGTGGGCGATATCGTCGTGCTCGAAACCGGTGAAGAGATTCCTGCCGACGGTGAGCTACTGGAAGCTATCTCTCTGCAAGTCAATGAATCGAACCTGACAGGGGAACCTGTTGTTTCCAAAACCATTGTAGAAGCCGATTTCGATGATGAGGCTACGTATGCTTCCAATCGCGTGTTGCGTGGAACAACTGTGGTTGACGGTCATGGCACCATGTGTGTAGAGTGTGTGGGTGATGCTACGGAAATCGGAAAAGTGGCACGACAGAGTACGGAGCAAAGTACTGAACCTACTCCACTGAATATTCAGCTGACGAAACTTGCCAACCTTATAGGTAAAATTGGTTTCTCTGTAGCGGGACTGGCTTTTGCCATTTTCTTTATAAAGGATGTATTGTTGGTTTATAATTTTAGCTCTCTCCATACTTTTGAAGAATGGTTGCCTGCCTTGAAAGCAACCCTACAATACTTCATGATGGCAGTGACTTTGATAGTGGTGGCTGTTCCGGAGGGCTTGCCGATGAGTGTCACGCTCAGTTTGGCACTGAACATGCGCCGTATGCTCTCTACCAATAATCTGGTACGCAAAATGCATGCCTGTGAAACGATGGGGGCAATCACTGTTATCTGTACGGATAAGACTGGTACATTGACACAAAATCTGATGCAAGTATACGAGCCGAGTTTCTATGGATTGAAAAATAATGGTGAAATTGGTGAAGACGACCTCAGTAACTTAGTAGCGGAGGGTATCAGTGTCAATTCCACTGCCTTCCTTGAAGAAACGGCTCCCGATGAAAAACCCAAGGGGGTAGGAAATCCTACAGAAGTGGCTTTGTTGCTGTGGCTCGACAGTCAGAGACGTAATTACCTTGAACTTCGTGAAAGCGCTAAAATCATAGACCAACTGACTTTCTCTACCGAACGGAAATTCATGGCAACTCTGGTGCAATCTTCTTTTATGGGAAAACGCATACTTTATGTGAAGGGTGCACCGGAGATTGTTTTAAGTAAATGTAAAAATGTCCTTTTAGACGGAAAGCAAGTTGATACGGTGGAATATCGTTCGACGATAGAAACGCAATTGTTGAATTATCAGAATATGGCGATGCGTACACTTGGTTTTGCTTTTAAGATTGTGGATGAGGCGAATACGGAGGACTGCGTAGAACTGATTTCTAAAAATGACTTATCATTTTTGGGTGTAGTTGCCATTAGTGATCCTATCCGTCCGGATGTTCCGGCAGCGGTTGCCAAATGCCAGTCGGCTGGTATTGGGGTGAAGATTGTAACCGGTGACACTCCTGGAACTGCAACTGAAATTGCCCGCCAAATTGGTTTGTGGCAACCGGGGGATATGGAACGTAATCGCATCACTGGTGCGGCGTTTGCCGAACTGACCGATGAAGAAGCGCTCGACCGAGTGATGGATTTGAAAGTAATGTCACGTGCCCGTCCCACTGATAAACAGCGTTTAGTGCAGTTGTTACAACAAAAGGGTGCGGTAGTAGCTGTTACTGGTGATGGTACGAATGATGCTCCTGCATTGAATCACGCCCAGGTGGGGCTCTCTATGGGAACAGGCACTTCCGTTGCCAAGGAAGCGAGTGATATCACTCTGTTGGACGACTCTTTCAACAGTATCGGTACAGCCGTTATGTGGGGACGTTCACTTTACAAGAATATCCAGCGTTTCATTGTATTCCAGTTGACTATTAATTTTGTAGCATTGTTTATCGTGCTGCTTGGTTCGTTAGTCGGTACTGATTTGCCGCTGACCGTTACGCAAATGCTTTGGGTGAACCTGATTATGGATACATTCGCTGCTCTGGCATTAGCTTCTATCCCACCTAGCGAAAGTGTGATGAAAGAGAAACCTCGTAAAAGTACGGATTTCATTATTTCCAGATCTATGAGGAATTATATCCTTTCTATGGGTACCGTATTCCTTATATTACTGATGGGAATGCTATTCTGGTTTAATAATGAGGAAGGTGGTATGACTCCGCAACGCTTGACTATATTCTTTACCTTTTTTGTTATGTTGCAATTCTGGAATCTCTTTAATGCTCGGGTATTTGGAACCTCTGATTCTGCTTTCAAAGGTATCTCCAAGTCATACGGAATGGAACTTGTGATATTTGCTATCTTAGGAGGACAGTTCGTTATCGTACAGTTTGGTGGGGCAGTGTTCCGTACCGTGCCACTTGACTTGACTACCTGGATAATTATCATCGTCTCTACTTCATTGGTATTATGGGTAGGAGAGGCAATTCGTTTCATCCGGCGTTTAACTCAGAAATAAGAAATGAAGAGAAAAGGAATTAAAAACCTTATTATTGATTTAGGCGGTGTATTATTGGATTTAGACCGCCAGCGTTGTCTTGAGAGTTTCCGTAAATTAGGTTTAGCGGATGTGGAACATACGCTGGATTTCTGCCATCAACAGGATTTCTTTCATAGTTATGAGAAAGGTTTGATGACTAGTACCGATTTCAGGAATATTATTCGTGATAAGATTGGGAAGATGATTGATGATGCACGTATAGATGCTGCTTGGAACAGTTTTCTGGTGAGTATACCTACTTATAAGTTGGAACTATTGTTGGAGTTGCGTAAAGATTATGTAGTTTATCTATTGAGCAATACCAATGAAATACATTGGAAATGGGCTTGTAGCCATGCTTTCCCTTATAAGACTTTTCGTGTGGAAGATTATTTTGAACATATATTCCTTTCCTATGAAATGAATATGGCGAAGCCCGATACGGAGATATTCCAAAAAGTGTTGAAAGATGCCGGTTTAGATCCTAAAGAGACTTTTTTTATCGACGATTCTGCTGATAATTGTCGTGTAGCAGAAACATTGGGTATTTCTACTTATATGCCAAAGGCCGGAGAAGATTGGAGCCATTTGTTCAAATGATTTGTTATAATAGGTGAGATGGAGTAGGTGAATATGCAACTAATTGATGAAATATCGGATAAGGTTCTTCAGCCAAGTGTAGCAACTATCGGCTTTTTCGATGGAGTGCATTGTGGTCACCGTTTTTTGATAGAACAGGTGCGTGTGACGGCCGTTTCGCGTGGCTTGGCTTCATCTGTAATTACCTTTCCGGTACATCCTCGTAAAGTGATGCAATCCGATTTTCACCCAGAACTGTTGACTACTTGCGAAGAAAAAATACGTTTGCTGGCTGATACAGGAATAGATTATTGCGTTATGCTTGATTTTACTCCCAGTTTGGCACAACTTTCCGCCCAACAATTCATGGCTGTATTGAAAGAAAAATATGAAATACAAGTTCTTGTTGTGGGGCACGATCATCGTTTCGGACACAATCGTACAGAAGGATTTAATGATTATGTGCGCTATGGCCGTGAGTTAGGGATGGAAGTGCTGTTGGCACATGCATATTTTAATAAAGAGGTTACTGTCAGTTCTTCAGTTATCCGTCACCTTTTATTGGAAGGTAATGTATTGGAAGCTGCAGATTGCTTGGGGTATCATTATTTTCTAGAAGGTACTGTTGTAGGTGGCTATCGTGTGGGGCGTACCATAGGATATCCGACGGCCAACTTACAGGTGGAAAATCCCGATAAATTAGTGCCTGCCGATGGTGTTTATGCGGTATATGTCCATGTTGGCGGACAAAAATATATGGGAATGTTGAGTATTGGTTGTCGTCCCACTCTGAATAATGGTACCGACCGTAGCATTGAAGTGCATATTTTTCACTTTAATGCTGATATTTACAATCAGCCCATGCGTATTTCTTTTGTTCAGCGTACACGTCCCGAACTGAAATTCGATACGATAGAAGAACTTATTGCGCAACTTCGGAAGGATGAGGAAGAAATCGGGAGAATTTTTGCTTGTATTTAATAAGTGTATTTCAGAGATCCGTCTTCAAATCTAATTCATATCTGTAACTATCCACACTGACAGAACATTGTTTGTTCCTCTGATATTCTCTGTCCCTATATAAGGGATTACGTCATCATCAATAAGTTTTTTGCTACTTATTGCCCTGTACTAATTCTTATCCATATTACTGTTTTATTAGTCTTTTATTTCTATTTATGATATGTCAAGATAGACTTTGATTATATATAAAAAACTTGTTATTTATCGATAAGCATATTTTTTTTATTGTTTTTCGATAAATAATTATCGTTTTATTTGGTGGTATCAAAAAAACGTTCTTTCTTTGCATATCGAAAAACGATAAATGATTATCGAATAACAGAAGTAATAACCATTAAAACAATAAGAGTATGAAAACTTTAGTAATGACAACAATCTTTGTGATGACAGCAGTGGTAAACGCATTTAGTGCTAACATTCAGCAGAAATTTGCTTATAACACCATAACGAATGACACACAGCAGGTAGAGACGCAAATGGTATATAAGGTAGAAGAAGGTAAGTATCTGCACAATCATTTGAAGTATAATTTTAAGTACGATGCCAATAATCGTATTCTTCAGAAAGAAGTCTTGAAATGGAATGAAATAGAACAAGTATTTGAACGTTACTATTGCTTGAATTACAATTACTCTCAAGCCGGTGTAGATTTGGAATATGCTTTATGGGACAACAAGACAGGCGCTTATTCCGACGTAAAAGAGAAAGCCGTTTATCTGTTGGAAGGGGAGAATGTGAATTATCTCAGCTATAAATGGAATGAGGCAAAGGGTGACTGGAATTTACTGGTAGAAAATAGTTCTGCCGATGAAGAAGTACGGTTACTGGCAGGGAAATAATAAAATATAAAGGTGAACGCTATGAGACGAGCATTTATGAGTATTACATTATTGATATTGTCACTTTCTATGGTAATGATGATATTGGTAGGAGTTGTAACTGCCGGTTGACGATTTGACAAAAAACGAGTATCTTTGCAAAGATATTAAGAAAAAAGAAACTATGAAAACAGCTATAAAATTAGTCTTACTTTACTTTCTGATGCAGATACTGGCGGCATTGGTTGTTGGACCTTTCAGTATGTTGTACGTATATATCGCCGACGGTGCATTGAATTCGGATAAGGCGGAAGAGATAGGGTTGGCGCCTACCATGTTGTTAGGTTTCGTCTTTATGGGAATTTATCTGTGGCGTAAGAACTATCTGGCCGATGATAAGCGCCTATATTCTCCTCTGACTGCTTCTTATCTGGTGTGGAGTCTGCTTGCCGGGCTTTCTGCTATCTTCCTGATAAGTGCCTTGGCATCCCAACTTTCCTTTTTGCCCGATTGGTTGAACCAGACATTCAGTGTGCTTCAATCCGGTTGGCTGGGTATTGTCTGCATTTCGGTGTTGGGACCTATATTGGAAGAGCTGCTGTTTCGTGGCGCTATTACGAAGGCATTACTCCGGAAGTATAGTCCTGTAAAAGCTATACTGATTTCCGGTCTGATATTCGGACTCTTTCACGTAAATCCGGCTCAGGTAGTGAGTGCGGCCCTCATCGGTTTCTTTCTTGCCTGGCTCTATTATAAGACGCGGAGCCTCGTCCCTTGCATCCTGATACATATCCTGAATAATAGTTTGTCTGTTTATTTAAACCTGAAATATCCGGAGGTAGAAGAACTGTCCGACTTGATGGGGAACACCTCATTTCTTATTTTCCTGTTGGTTTCTGTCCTGTTGCTTTTCTTGTCCTTGAAGAAACTGAATGAATATAAACTTTCTGATATTAACATAAATACAACCACCGAAGTATGAAAAGAAGATTGAATGTCCTTTGTCTGATAGTGTTGCTTGTGCTGAGTTATTCGGTACTCGAAGCCGGTTACTATTTCTTTGTGGGTGCAAAAGCAGGTATAGAGGCGGCGACTGAAAAAGGTGTTTCTCCCATGAAACAGAAGGAACTGATGAATATGAAGTACATTAGTCTGGTGTCTCATAGTTTCACAATGGCGGGAGGTAACATTCTCCCGGATTCGGTTTACAATGAAAAGACCGGTAAATATCTTCCTGCCGTTTATGCTTCTATGGCAGTGAGCATTGACACTCATCCGGCTATGTGGGAGGTAATTACAGAGAAAGCATTAGGTTTCCTGCAAATAGGTTTATCCATTTGGGCTGCCGTGCTGTTTATACGCTTGATAATAGCCATCAATAAGTCCAACATATTCAACTGGAAAAATGTACGCCGTCTGCGCCGTTTGGGATTAGCGTTGATTGTCAGTTTTTGCTGTACGTTCTTTGCGGCATATCTTAGTGTCCTGAGTATTGAAGAGGTGTTCTCACTTCACGGCTACAGTTTGTGCCTTTCGGAGGTTGTCAGCATTACTACCCTTGTATTGGGGTTGTGTTCTCTGATTGTAGGCGAAGTTTTTGCCATCGGGTTGAAGATGAAGGAAGAACAGGACTTAACGATTTAGATTATCATATTAATATCTTATATAAAGTACTATTATGAAAAAAATATTGGGAAAATCAATAAACTCAAAGCAAGAACTTGAATTTATAATGACTTGTCTGGCAATAATATGCGGTTCTTGTCTGTTGATTGGTTTTTTGCGTAACCTGACTTTGAGCTATCAGTTGGGAAAGGACGACACGGATAATTTCATCTGGCAAATTCTTCCGGAAAACATAACGTTGACGGCAATGACGATTTGCAGTGTTCTCATATTCTTGCTATTGCGTAATGTAAAGAAAGGGCAGTTTTTTACAAAATGGAATTCTGATTTGATTATGCTTATCGGGATTGTTACTGAGTGTAATGGACTGGTACAGATGATTATGAGGACATTCATTTCCGGCGGTAGTGGAAATTCAACCTATATGATTTATGTTTTATTGGGGGTATTCATTCTTTTTATTGCCTGCCTGTTTAAGTTAGGCATTCGCATGCAGGAAGAGCAAGATTTAACCGTTTAGTTTAGAGGAGAGTATCATTATGAAGAAAATTAGGATATTGGCCGTATTATTAATCATTGTATTCTTATTTACAAGTTTAAGAAGCGGAATAAAAGGTTTTACCGAGGGTTGGAATGAGGCAGAAGATAGTAGAGAGTTTATTTATCCTACTGTAAGTGTGTCTGTAAAGGCGGATAAAGCATTGGTGACCGACTCAGTGTTTAATAGTGCGATCAAACAAAATGTGCCTTATCGGATTGAAACGTTGGAAACAGAAATAGATGAGTCTGCATGGTGCACGATTTTGTATATGCTGATAGTTCCCATAGGGCTGGTATGTTTGTATGGCATCTATAACTTGGCAAGATTGGTAGTAGCGGTTACCCGTAAAGAAGTATTTATCCGTAAAAATGTAAAACGTATGCGCATCTTTGTCTATACATTGATATTTACAGCAGTACTATTGGAATTGAACCGCTATTGCCAATATTGCGATATCGTTTCTCAAATTCATCTGACCGGTTATGAAATAGAAGCCTATTCACCTAAATATCCTTGGGTTTCTTTTCTGATCTTTGCTCTTTTTACAGAGATATTCGCTGTAGGAGTGAAAATGAAGGAAGAACAGGACTTAACCATTTAACCACTAATTAATGTACCTATGGCTATTATAGTAAACCTTGACATAATGATGGCTCGAAGAAAAATATCTTTGAGTGAACTGGCGGAGAAGATTGACATTACGCCCGCCAACCTTTCCATTCTCAAGACTGGAAAGGCAAAAGCTATCCGCTTCTCCACCTTAGAGGCAATCTGCAAAGAGCTGGATTGCCAGCCGGGGGATATTTTAGAATATCAAGAGGAAGACCCCTCGTCTTCCTAAAAGGGAACTGAGGGATTACTTTTCTTTTGCCTTATACGCCAGTGCATACATCCGCATCTGTTTTACCATTGACAATAAACCATTACTACGGGTAGGAGAGAGATGTTCTTTCAATCCAATCTTATCGATAAAATAAAGGTCAGCATTTAAAATCTCGTCAGGAGTATGTCCTGAAAGAACCTTAATCAGCAGTGATATGATACCTTTCACGATTAAGGCGTCACTTTCCGCTTGAAATATAATTTTCCCGTCCACATCGTCGGCTTGTAGCCATACTCGACTCTGACAACCTTCAATCAAATTTTGTTCCGTTTTATACTTATCGTCAAGCGCTTCCTGTTCATTGCCCAAATCAATCAGAAGTTGATACCGATCCATCCAATCGTCAAAATCATTGAATTCGGCAATCACTTCATCTTGTACTTCATTGATACTCATATTCTATTATTTTTTAGGTTATTGCATAATTTATTGTCTTTATCACTCTGTCACTTCTCCTTATATATCACCTCCATCACCGTCTGTCCCACAGCCTTTAGCGTGTTCCGGTCAATGCCATCCATATTATCCTTCAGAGTATGCCAATTCTCATAAAATCCGGTTTCTTCACTATATTGAATGATGTCTACAGTCGGTATACGTGCATACTTATAGACAAATAAATGATCGTCCGTAACCATAGTTCCTTTTTCTTTTACAAAATAACGTCCATAACCCAGGTCATTTGCCGTATTCCACACTTTGCGGTTAATGTTCTTGGCATATTGTTCAGAATATATTTCGTAAAAGAAAGTGGCATCCTTGGCACCGACCATATCCAGTAAAATACCGAAACGTGCGTTATAATTCTGTACATGGGGATTGCGTGCCCAATATTGTGCACCGAGCGCCCAATATTCCTCTCTATGGTCTCCCTTGTAATCCTGATGCGGTCCATAATCTTCGGCATCTACAAAAATAATGTCGATGCCCAGCTCCGGTTGCTGCTGTTGGATTTGCCGGGCAATTTCGAGTAACACACCTACACCACTTGCACCATCATTCGCACCTAGAATAGGAGTATAACGGTTCTTTGCATCTGGGTCGGCATCTGCCCATGGGCGGCTGTCCCAATGTGAAAAGAGAGCGATCCTCTTTTTGGCTTCCGGTTTATAGGCACCGATGATATTACGTGCCTTCAACATTGTACCGTCGTATGTTATTAAATCTACCTTTTGGTTATAAACTTTTGCACCGAATTGTTCCAATTTTTTCGCTAAATATTCTCCACAAGCCTTATGAGCCTCTGTATTGGGTACACGTGGGCCAAAATCTACTTGAGCCTTTACGTAATGATAAGCACTGTCCGCGTCAAATTGGGGGACATTAACGACTGTTTCGGGCTTTTTCCCCTCACTGTCGGCTGTTGTAGACTTACTGTTATTGCTACATGCCACTACTGCGACAAGCAGTAGCAGGAATAACGGGATGAATGTATAATTCCGTTTCATTCTTCTTTTATATTAAAACTCAATTTTACTTCTTTTCGTCCAACTTCAAGTACCACTTTAGCACCATTAATCAAAGGTATATTCATGTTGACATGTCCTACTGGGAACCCGAAACATACCGGATAATCATATTCTTTCACCAAGTCGGCTAATGCTCCGTATAAATCTTTTCCTAACGAATGATTTTCCACATATTCGGTGAATTGCCCGATGATGAGTCCCGAAAGTTTTTCGAGTACACCACCCAGTTTTAGATTGTACATCATACGCTCTACGGCATGAGGACGTTCACCCACATCTTCAATGAAAAGAACGGTGCCTTCCGCCGGAATATCATAAGGTGTACCTCTCAACCCATAGAATACGGACAGATTACCACCTCGTAAAACACCTGTACCTTTACCTTTGTGATTTAATTTATGAACCGGACAAACATAACTGAATTTATCTTCCGAGGTTTCAACTGTTTCTGCCGTTTTCGGTGAAAGATGCCCGAATAGAATATCTTTCAATGCCAACGTGCAGAAATCATCTTCCGCTTCCACCGTCAGATGGCGTGCCATCAACGCATGTAACGAAGCAAATCCGTGCTGTTGAAATACGTTGTGCAAGGCAGTTATATCGCTGAAACCGATGAGCCACTTAGGATATTTGCGAAACTTGCTGAAATCCAGTTTATCTATTAGATGAATAGCTCCGTATCCGCCACGGCTACAAAGAATAGCTTTCGCTTTTTCGTCATCCATTGCATCTTGTAAATCCTCCAGGCGTTGCCGTATGCTACCGGCATACGTCCCGTGCGAACTTCCGGCATGTTTTGCCATGATAACTTCCAATCCCCAGGATTTTAGCCGTTTCTTGGCTCCTTTCAAGAAGGATTTGTCAATCTTGCTGGAAGGGGAAACGATAATTACGCGGTCACCTTCTTGGATATGTGGAGGAAAAATAAGATTGCTCATAAATAACTTGAGTGTATTCAGTGCAAAAATACACAATTCACCACAGATAATGCAGGGTCTCATGGAGTTTTTATTGTTAATCTGCGTTTAGTAACTTCCTTGGTTCTCTGTAAAACTTTGTATCCTCTGCGACGAACTTTCAAAATGATATTAAACATATAAAAAATCATATCCTGTTATCCTTTGTTTTTCGACTATTTTTCGGATATTTGCTAAAAATCTAACGTTATGGAACCAATCCGGAACTTCAGTCAGCTGACTGCCCACCTAAAAACCTTGAATAAGCGGAAACGTATCGTAGTGGTATGTGCTAATGATCCCAATACAGAATATGCTATTGCCCGTTCTTTGGACGAGGGTATTGCGGAATTTCTGATGATTGGCGACTCTGCTGTCTTAAAGAAATATCCCACTTTGAAGAAATATCCCGAGTATGTGCATACCCTGCATATCGAAGATCCTGATGAAGCCGCCCGTGAAGCTGTGCGTATAGTTCGTGAAGGTGGTGCGGACATTCTGATGAAAGGAATTATCAATACCGATAATCTGCTTCATGCCATACTTGACAAAGAAAAAGGATTGCTCCCTAAAGGTAAAATTCTGACTCATCTTGCCGTCATGCAGATACCTACGTATGATAAACTGTTGTTTTTCTCGGATGCGGCAGTTATTCCGCGTCCCACCTTGCAACAACGCATCGAAATGATTTCCTACGCCATCCGTACCTGCCGTCACTTTGGAATAGAACAACCGCGTATTGCGCTCATCCATTGTACCGAAAAAGTAAGCGCCAAGTTTCCCCATTCACTGGATTACGTCAACATCGTAGAGCTTGCCGAAGCGGGCGAGTTTGGAAATGTCATTATCGACGGTCCGTTGGACGTGAAAACAGCCTGCGAAAAAACGAGTGGGGATATCAAAGGAATTGTTTCCCCCATCAACGGAGAAGCGGATGTCCTGATTTTCCCTAACATAGAGTCCGGCAATGCTTTTTATAAAGCTGTCTCTCTATTCTCTCATGCAGATATGGCGGGATTGCTTCAAGGACCTGTTTGCCCTGTCGTATTGCCTTCGCGCAGTGATTCCGGTCTGTCCAAATATTATAGTATCGCTATGGCTTGCCTTACAAGCGGAGGGAAAGAATTATGAAAATACTTGCCATCAATCCCGGTTCCACTTCCACCAAGATTGCCGTTTATGAGGACGAAACTCCCCGTTTGGTAACTAATATCCGGCATTCGGTAGAAGAACTGTCCCAGTTCCCCCGTACTATCGACCAGTTTGAGTTCCGCAGGAATTTAGTCTTGGAAGCATTGGAGGCGAATGGCATTCCTTTTGAATTTGATGCCATCGTAGGGCGGGGAGGTTTGCTGAAACCTATCCCGGGCGGGGTATACGAGGTAAACGATGCTATGCTCGATGATATTGCTCATGCCATGCGCAGCCACGCATGCAACCTGGGATGTCTCATTGCTTCCGAATTGGCAGAACTTCTTCCCGGTTGCCGTGCCTTCATTGCCGATCCCGGTGTAGTGGATGAACTGGACGAGATAGCCCGCATCACAGGTTCTCCCTTGATGCCCCGCATCACTATCTGGCATGCTTTGAACCAACGCGCCATTGCCCGTCGCTATGCTGCCGAGCATCATACCCGTTACGAAGATTTGGATTTGATTATTTGTCATTTGGGAGGCGGCATATCCGTCGGCACTCACCGCCACGGTCGAGCCGTCGACGTTAATAATGCCCTCGACGGTGAAGGCCCTTTTTCGCCGGAGCGTGCCGGTACGCTTCCTGCCGGTCAGTTGATAGACCTTTGTAATTCCGGTCGTTTCACCAGAGATGAATTGAAAAAGCGTATTTCCGGTCGTGCCGGACTGACGGCACATCTGGGTACTACCGATGTCCCTGCCATTATCCGGCGGATTGAGGAGGGGGACGAACATGCCGAACTGGTACTGAATGCCATGATTTACCAGATAGCTCGTAGCATCGGTGCAGCTTCCGTTGTGCTTTACGGCAAGATAGATGCTATTCTCCTGACAGGAGGTATGGCGCATTCCGATTATATCATTTCCCGCCTGAAAGAGCGGATATCTTTCCTTGCTCCGGTTCACGTCTATCCCGGTGAAGATGAATTGGAGGCTCTTGCCTTGAATGCTCTCGGCGCTTTGCGGGGAGAATTGCCCATACAAGTCTATAGATAAAATTTATTTCCCTATAATTTGCAAGATATTCCCACCGTAGTGGGTATTTATTCTCGCTACGGTGAGAATGTGTTCCCGCAGCTTTGAGAATAAATACCCAATGCGGTGGGAATAAATTCTCAAAGCTTTGAGAATAAGTTGCAACTATAATATAAAGAAGGAGCAACGCCCCCCAAGACATTGCTCCTTACAACCTTTTCCCTCGTAAAAACTAATACGGAGAAAACACCACTAATCAAAAAATATACCTTGGTCTAATTAAAAATTATTCTTACCGGCATCCCACCAGAGACGGGTTGCTCCGTTATCTGCACCACCTAACTTGCTAACCAGTGCATCGTACAATGCCTTGTTACCAGTTTTGTAGTCCTGATTGAAGAATACGCGACGTATCATATCATCGGTACTGATTGCATTTTCTCCACCACTGTTGTTAACAACTACCTTAAAGAGTTTCGGGTAACCGGTGCGGCGTTGTTCTGCCCATGCTTCACAACCTTCGGGATAAAGTGCCAACCACTTTTGAGTGATAATTCTTTCCAGTTTAACTTCCGGTTCGGCAGATTCATCCCATTTCGGAGTGATAGCGGTAGTAGGCTGACCATCAAATTTCTTGTCGAAAGCATCTACATAAGGTGCAGGAGTATTTTCGCTTTCCAGATAATCACTGACGCCATTGGCATCCCATTGGGCAAAAGATGTGGTAACACCTTGCTTGTAACAGTTCTCAGCATTTTCTCCAAGGTCAGTTGTATAGCCTCTCAAAGCTGCTTCTGCACGCAGGAACCATACTTCGGCCGCACTCATCACGATAATCTTACTATTAACATTGATAGTAGTTTTTGAATGAGTAAGGTAGCGATTGTCGGCTACGCCTGTTCCTTGGCGTACACCTTTAAATTGGTCCTCGATACTGATTATTTGTTTTACCCCCTCTACTATTTGAGTGATTTTTACATTTTCACCTTCTCCTTCTCTACCATCTTTGGCAGTATTGAAATAAGAGCTGATACGTGGGTCATTATATCCTTTCAAGAATGATTCCAAACTTGCATTCATAAATACTTCATCCCAACCGGCAACACCTCCCAGCGGATTGCGGATACCATATTGACCTACGGTTTCATTAGCAGTTGTTAGTACACCGCCGTTCTCCGGTTTCAAAGCTTCTCTTGCCTGTTCTCTCGCTACCTCAGGTGCTACGTTAGATACACGCATTGCCAGACGCAGGCGGAGTGAATTGGCAAACTTCAACCATTGTGCAGGAGTACGTTTGCCTTCCGGCATCATGAAGTCGGCACTTTCAAAAGAAATTCCACCTTTGTAATCTTTTAATATATTGATGGCTTTTCCTAAGTCCTCGAAGAAACGTGTGTAAACTTCTTCCTGGGATTGAGGAGTTTGTGCGGCTGTACCGAATCCGTCATAAAGGATAGGACCATAATAGTCGCTGACCCGGTGAAGGACGGCTACCTTCAGGATTTTAGTGATGGCATGATATAAAGGCCAATCTTTCTCTGTGTTCAGTTCTTCGGAGTCTGCAATAGAAGGCATTATGTCTCCATAAGTATACGTCCACATGGCGCTTGTCCAACCATTGTTCAAGTTGTAAGTGGAATTGTTGGCATTGAATGAACCGTTCATATCGTGGAAGTATCCACAGAACATATCAGCTTCCAGGTTTTGTATAACCTGATATTGCCAGTCTGTCCCGTTCACTCCAGTTTGATAAATGATACCTTTTTGGATGGTAGAGAAAGGTACAAGGTTCGTTTGATTGTCATATTTTTGTAAATCGTCAGTATAAGCTCCTTTGGTATCATTGAATGCTGAGAAATTATCAGTACAAGATGAAAAGCTCAAGAGTCCGCCAAGAAGCAGTGCGGTAGTATATTTTATCTTATTCATATTATTCAGGTATTTAGAAAGTAAGTTTAATATTGAATCCTATGTTTCTCGTTGAAGGCATACCGAAGGTATCCAAACCTTGGTTATCGTTGCCTACAGACATGGTAGCATCCGGATCAAACGGAGCATCTTTGTAGATGAAGAACAAGTTGCGTGCTACCAATGAAAGGTCTACACCTTTGATGAAGCCGGTCTTTTCAAGCATCTGTTGCGGGAAAGAATAGCCTAATGAGATTTCACGCAAACGGATGTTGGTTCCGTCGTATCTATAGAACTCGGTAGTACCATTACCACGGTCACCTACCATCTGGAAGAACTTCTGTGACATGTCTACCACTTTACCATCTTTGTCAGTACGGTTTGCAATCTTATGACCTTCTAATGTATAGCCACCTGCCATACGGGCTTCACCCGTTACTTTACTAACACCTGCATAGTCTAAACCGGCTTGTGTCAATGAAATTACGTCACCACCTACACGTGCATCAATCAAGAAATAAAGAGAGAAACCTTTGTATGTCAATGTATTGCTCCATCCCAGTGTCCAATCAGGATTAAAGTTACCAATCTTGGTAGCTTTGTCGGTAGTTACCTGTGGAAGACCAGCTTTGTCATTTTCTGAACCGTCTTTATTAGTTTCCGACTCCATCATGATCTGACCGTTTGCATCACGTACAAATACGTTACCGTAGATGTCACCCAATGAACCACCTTCTACAACCATCATCTTGTATGGTATACTTACATCACCAGAAGCGTATTGGAAACTGGGAGTACCACCCAGAGAAACGATCTTGTTCTTATTGGTAGCGAAGTTGAACTGAGTTTTCCAACGGAAGTTGTCATTCATAAGCGGAGTGCCACCTAAAGTAACTTCAAAACCGGTATTACGGATTTTACCTGCGTTAATCCAACGATAAGCACGCTTTTCTGCGGTTGTTTTAACGCGAATCAACTGGTTTTTAGTATCTGTACGATAGAATGTGAAGTCAAAGTCCAAACGGCTGTTCAGGAATTTCCATTCAGTACCGATTTCAATAGAATTACTGATTTCTGGTTTCAAGTCTTCTGCGAAGTAATAATCGATAGGTTTCACAACACCACCTGCTGTAATTGTTTGAGCCGGACTGGTGATACCGATAGGAAGGTCATTACCTACTTGTGCCCAAGAACCGCGCAGTTTACCGAAGCTAACCCATTCCGGCAAGTTCAGAGTCTTGTTGATAATCCAAGAAAGACCTACTGACGGATAGAAGAAACCGGAGTTTTCGCTCTTTGTATTAGCCAGGGTAGAAGACCAGTCGTTACGAGCGGTTACATCCAAGTAGATGCTTTCTTTCCAACCAATCTGTGCAGTTGCGAATACAGACTGTATAGTGCGTCTTTGGTTGGCTATTTCATCGATGAAAGAAGTGCCTGCGCCAGCCAAGTTCATGTTAGGAACTGTAAATACATTTGCCTTGTATAAACCGGACTTACCGGAGTCGAGGCTTAAAGAATTAACGGTGGTAGTGTTGATACTGCTACCGATAGCTGCATTCAGTGACCAGTCGTTCCAGGTTTTGTTGAACATAGCCATAACGTCACCGTAAATCATGAATTCCTGACGGTTCATCTTGATATAACGTCCGTTTTCGTGGGCTACATCAGTAGCTGTACCGGCGTACATTTTCTGTTCATAGTTATCATTGATATAGTCTACATTACCACGTGCCTGAACACTGAACCAATCGTTAACCTTCAAATTAGCGCTCAAAGAAGCCAATGTACGGAAACGCTTGTCAATACTGTTTACTCTGTTTGTCAACCAATAGGGGTTTTGTGTAAATCCGCTGATTTTAGTATACCAGTTCTGAACGGGCATAGATCTGTCTGCATCGAATTTCTCAAAACCATTATTGTCACGATATACACTGAGGTCTTCGCCGCGTGGGAAAACATACAAACCTACCAATGGGTTCATATAATAACCACCTGAACTGGGACGGTCTTTGATTTTCTGGGTCATCAGGTTTACATTGGCATCCAATGTCAAACGGTCGTTGAATAAAGAAGCGGTTTCACGGAAAGTCATGTTATGCTTCTGCAATTTGTTCACTTCAACAATACCTTTGGCGGTGGTATTTGCATAAGAGAAGTATGTTTGCATTTTCTCTTTACCTGCCATTACAGACAATGAGTTGGTAGCAGTTACTCCGTTGCCAAAGTAATCACCTACATTGTCATAAACCTTCATTCCGGCATTTTCCGCACCCCAGCTTGTTTCACCACTGGCACCATATCTGTTCTGATATTCGGGCAGACAGATGGCGTGGTCTACTGTCAGGTTAGAAGAGAATGTAACGCGTTGCATACCGGCTTTACCTTTCTTGGTAGTAATCAAGATAACACCATTGGCAGCTTGTGAACCGTAGAGAGCGGCAGCGGAAGCACCTTTCAAAATGCTCATGCTTTCGATGTCATCGGGATTTAAGTTGGAGATACCATCACCGGAGTCACGGTTGCCTGCATCATTGTTACCACCCATAGCAGAAAATGCTTGTTCGGAAACGCTGTTCAGCATAGGAACACCGTCAATCACGTAAAGAGGTTGGTTGTTACCGTCAGAGTTAGCGGAACGGATACCACGGATAGATACCTTGGCAGAACCACCTAAACCGGAAGAGTTACGAGTGATAGATACACCGGCCGTCTTACCTGCCAATGCGTTAATCATGTTCGGGTCTTTGGCACGAGTCAATTCGTCACCACCTACCTGTTGGGTAGAGTAAGTCAAAGAAGCTTCTTTTTTCTTGATACCCATAGCCGTTACAACTACAGTCTCCAAAGCCAGTGCTTCTTCTTTCATTTGGATATTCAGGGAAGTTTTGCCATTGAGGGCTACGGTAACCGGTTCGTAACCGATATAAGAAATAACTAATGTAGCATTGGAGGGTGTGTTGAGTACAAATTCACCGTCCAGATTGGTGATTACACCATTGGTAGTACCTTTTTCCAAGACATTGGCTCCGATAATCGGTTCACCTTTAGAGTCGGTGACAATACCTTTAACAGTGTTTTTATCTTGTTGAATTCCGGAAATTTTGTCAATGTTTACATCGTTTTCCGTTAAGATAATATTTTTACCTTCCATCACGTATCTGATGTTCGTTCCCGCGAACATTTCATTGAGAAGTTCGGACACAGCTTTATTTTCTGCATTCACGTTTACGGTGCGGCGTACGTCTACGCTTTTCTTGTTGTACACAAACAAATACTCAGTTTGTGCCTCGATTTTAGCAAGTACTTGCCCTACTCTCAGTTGAGAATTGGGGATATTGACTTTTACATTTTGGGAGTAACTATTCCCGCAATAAGCTTGGAAAGTTACAAACAAGAGAAGGAATAGTGTGATCTTCATAGTTCGCAATAATTGCTTAAATTCTAAACTTTTTGGACAAAAAAGTCCATTCAAAGAAATATTTCTCATATCTTTGTCACTGTGTTAAGTTAATAAATTGATTAAGGTCGATTTTTGACTGTTTCGGATCGGGAAGTATGGGGGTACTTTCCGATCTTTTTTATCAAAAAGGGGGAAGTTGGTTTTTGACTGTTTCGTTTATACTTTCATGATATCGGAGGTTTTAAAGGGTTAGTACTAAATTTATAGGTTTTTATTTTTCATATATGACTATCGAATCTTTAGCCTCGTTGATGGTAAACCGGAATGGATGATCTTTGGAGATAGCCCGTAGGATATGTTCAATACCGTCTTGTTCTCTGAACTTACCGGTAAGACCTTCATGATTTAGTAACTTGGGACTGGTTACGGTAATTTTTACATTATAATATTTTTCCAGTTTATCCAGAATGCCACTGAACGGTACATCGTCAAAGCAATACAAACCTTCTTTCCAACGCAAATATTCGTATGAAGGGAGAACCGTTTTTTTTAAATGTCCATCATAGTTGGCAAAGAATTCATTCTTTTGCAAGCGGGTAATCGCCTGATCGTTACATGAAGGATAAATATCTACGATGCCTTCTACCAGAGTGGTTTCAAATTCTTTACTACCGTTATAGGCACAAACGTTGAAGCTGGTTCCTACTACTCTGACTTTATTCATTTCGGTATTTACATAAAAAGGTATGTTTTTATTTTTTGTAACCTCGAAATAAGCTTCACCATCTAAATTTACATTACGGTCTTTGCGACCGAAGTTGCTGGCGTAAGTCAAGGTAGACTTTGAATTCAGCCAAACTCGTGTACCGTCGGCCAGTATGATTTGTGCGCGTTGTCCGGCAGGAACAGTGATAGTTTGGAGTTGTGCTCCTTTATTATATAGATAGTCTATAGTCATAAAATAGCCGGATACGGCTACAATAATCGCTGCGGCGATGCGTACTGTCCAGCGGAATATCGGGATAAGGCGTGTTGTCTTCTTTTTTGTTTCTTGCTTTTCAGAGAACAGGGATATATCGAACAGCATACGTTCTTTCAGGAAGGCTTCGCGATTTTCGTCTGCGGCTTCTACCCAATCCAGAATTTGCTTTTCTTCTTCGATGGAAGTGGTTCCTTTGAAATATTTATATAATAATTCTTGGTTCATCTTTGAAAATGATTTGATTAAAATAAAGAAGTTATTTATCCTCTCTCTGTATATATAACCGACGAGACGAAAATAACCCTATCGGAAAATGAATTTTTTTCAGACTTTTTTTAGAAAAGATGGGAGAGGAGGTGATTTTATAGGAGAATAGATGCGAGATAATCTTTCAGTTCCAGCCGTAGGATACGCAGAGCCTTGGTTATGTTGGCCTCTACTGTTTTTATTGAAATATCCAGTTGTTCGGCAATTTTTTTATTAGGTAGGTTTTGATAACGGCTGAGAATAAAAATCTTCCGACTTTGTTCCGGCATTTCTTGCAGGGCTTTGTGAACGATATGTTGTATTTCAGTATTGAAAATCTGGTCGGGTTCGCAGGCTTTTAAAGTGGAGATACGCAAATCCAGTTCGCGCTGACTGTGGCTGTTGATGTCTTCTTCGGCGCGTAGGCGAATTTGCAGATGTTCCAGATGGTTGAGGGATTTGTTTTTAATGATGGTAAGCATTAATGCGTTCAGATTACTACCTTCTTCCCATCGTTCACGGTTTTCCCATAAAGCAATCATAGACTCCATTAATACATCTTCTGCTTCCGCCCTGTCCCTGAGGTACGAATAAGCAAAAGACAAAAACTTTTCTTGATTTTCTTGAAAAAAATGAGAGAAAAGATTCATAGTATGTAAATCTCCGGGCTTGGACATACTTTAAGGAGTTTTATGCTATTTAAGGTTTCATTTGGCAAAACAACATAATCTTTTTGGAATATGCAAGTAATATAAGTTGTTTTTCTGTACATCTCTTTGATCTAAAGATAAAAAGAAAGCCCGGAGGATGTACTGCCGGGCTTTATCTTTTAAAGGGAAAAAGAGGTTTATTGCTTTTCCGGTCTTTCTTGCCTTTCCGGACGAGGAAGTAAAACTTTACGGGAAAGTTTAAACTTGCCTGTCTTAGGATCAATGTCGAGCAACTTCACATCAATTTCGTCGCCTTCCTTGATACCGGCTTCTTCTACAGTTTCCAGACGTTTCCAGTCTATTTCAGAGATATGAAGCAAACCATCTTTACCCGGCAGGAATTCAATGAACGCACCGTAAGGCATGATAGAACGTACTTTACCTTTGTAGACTTCACCTACTTCTGGTACGGCTACGATACCTTTGATAATGCGCATCGCATCATCAATGCATTTCTTATTGGTTCCGGCAATTTCAATTCTACCGATATTGTCAACTTCTTCAATAGTGATGGTTGCACCAGTCTCTTCCTGCATACCTTGAATAATCTTTCCACCCGGGCCGATTACAGCACCGATGAATTCTTTAGGAATAGTCATGGTCTCAATGCGGGGAGCATGTGGCTTCAGGTCGTCATGCGGTTCTGCGATACATTCGGTGATTTTATTCAGGATATATTCGCGACCTTCTTTAGCTTGTAACAATGCTTTTTCCAGAATTTCATATGACAGACCATCTACCTTGATATCCATTTGTGTAGCGGTAATACCGTCTTTTGTACCAGTCACCTTGAAATCCATATCGCCAAGGTGGTCTTCATCACCGAGGATATCGGACAATACGGCATATTTATCTTCACCGGCATTTTTGATTAATCCCATTGCGATACCTGATACCGGCTTCTTTATTTTTACACCCGCATCCATCAGTGCCAATGTACCGGCACATACGGTAGCCATAGAAGAGGAACCGTTTGATTCGAGAATATCGGAAACTACACGTACTACGTATGGATAGTCAGCAGGAATTTGTCCTTTCAGTGCCCGCCATGCCAGATGACCGTGACCGATTTCGCGACGTCCTACACCACGCTGTGCCTTAGCTTCCCCCGTAGAGAACGGAGGGAAGTTGTAGTGTAATAAGAAACGTTCTTTCCCGTGTTCCAGTACATCATCGATAATTTTCTCGTCTAACTTGGTACCTAGAGTTACGGTAGACAAAGACTGGGTTTCACCACGTGTGAAGATAGCGGAACCGTGAGGGCCTGGCAAGTAACCGATCTCACACCAGATAGGACGGATTTCGGTGGTCTTGCGTCCGTCAAGACGTTTACCTTCGTCCAGGATAGAACGGCGCATAGCTTCTTTCTCAACGTCGTGATAGTAACGGTCGATAAGCGGAGCTTTTTCTTCCAGCTCTTCTTCGCTGAACTGTGCTTTGAATTCCTCACGGATAGCATCGAAAGCATCCATGCGTTCGTGTTTGTTTTTGTTTCCGGAAGCAGCGATAGCATATGCTTTGTCATAGCAAGCATCGTGAACAGCTTTACGGAGTTCTTCGTCGTTTACTTCATGGCAATATTCGCGTTTTACGGTAGAACCAACTTCTTCTGCCAGTTCCATCTGGGCCTTACATTGTATTTTAATTGCCTCGTGAGCAGCCTTCATGGCTTCCAGCAAATCTTTTTCCGATACTTCGTTCATTTCGCCTTCTACCATCATGATGTTTTCATATGTAGCACCAACCATGAGGTCCATGTCGGCTTTTTCCAGCTGATCGAAAGTAGGATTAATAACGAATTTACCATCAATACGTGCTACACGTACTTCAGAGATTGGCCCATTGAAAGGAATATCTGAAACGGCAAGGGCAGCAGAAGCTGCAAGTCCTGCCAATGCATCGGGCATATCGACACCATCTGCTGAGAACAAGATGATGTTTACATATACCTCTGCATGGAAATTGTCGGGGAATAGAGGGCGGAGAGCACGATCAACAAGGCGGCAAGTCAGGATCTCATAATCAGAAGCGCGTCCTTCACGTTTGGTGAAACCACCGGGAAAACGTCCGAATGCTGAAAATTTTTCTTTGTACTCTACCTGTAACGGCATAAAATCTGTTCCGGGAACTGCGTCCTTGGCGGCACAAACAGTAGCTAAAAGCATGGTGTTGCCCATACGAAGCATTACAGAACCGTCTGCCTGTTTTGCCAGCTTTCCCGTTTCGAGCGTGATGGTTCTGCCATCAGGAAGCTCGATCGTCTTAACAATTGGGTTAATCATAAAAAATGTTTTATATCTATTTTTCTTTCAAAATTCGGGCAAAGATACATATTTTATTTATGCAATGCGGTGGAAATGAGATAAAAAGTTTATAATTAGTCGCTTTTTTCAATTTTCTGAGTGGAAGAAACGGGAAAATGCTTTGACTAAACTTGAAAAGAAGTATATTTGCAAGCGAATTGGACATTGCCTGAAATGTTTTCGTGGAACGAAAATCGGAAGAAATGACCAATTTGTACTTATAAAATACACCGGAAAAATAAAATTGAATGATAATATGAAGAAAATCTTATTTGTAGTACTTGTGGCAATTGTTTTGGGTGCATGTGATTCCGAACCGAAATTCAAAGTGGAAGGTGAAGTGTCGGGTGCTGACGGAAAAATGCTTTATCTGGAAGCTTCTGCTTTAGAAGGTATTGTTCTTTTGGATTCGGTAAAGCTGAAAGATGACGGTTCGTTCTCATTCAAACAAACACGTCCGGAATCTCCGGAATTTTATCGTTTGCGGGTGGATGATAAGGTAATCAATTTCTCTATAGATTCAACGGAAACGGTTCAGTTGAAAGCTCCGTATGCCGATTTTTCTACTGCTTATATTGTTGAGGGATCAGTAAATAGTCTTAAAATGAAAGAGTTGACTTTGAAACAGATGCAACTCCAGACTAAGGTGAATACTTTGCTTCAGAGTATGCAAGCTCATAAGATAGGTGCCGATGTGTTTGAAGATAGTTTGTCTACCTTGTTGAAAAACTATAAAGATGAAGTGAAGATAAACTATATTTTTGCAGCTCCTAATACGGCTGTTGCTTATTTTGCTTTGTTCCAAAAGTTGAATAACTATCTGATTTTTGATCCGTTGAATAATAAGGATGATATTAAGTGCTTTGCTGCCGTGGCAACCAGTTTGAATAATTATTATCCGCATGCCGATCGTTCTAAAAATCTTTATAATATTGTAATAAAAGGAATGCAGAATACGCGTGCTCCGCAACAGAAGGTAGTGGAAATACCTGAAGAAGTGGTGAGTGAAACCGGTATTATCGATATTAACCTACGTGATATGAAGGGGAATATGCGTAAATTGAGTGATTTGAAAGGTAAAGCCGTGATTTTGGATTTCACAATCTATCAGAGCGCAGTTTCCGCTACGCATAATTATATGTTGCGTGACCTGTATGACAAGTATGCAAGCCAAGGATTGGAGATTTACCAGGTTTCTTTGGATGCCGACGAACATTATTGGAAGACGACGGCCGATAATTTGCCGTGGATTTGCGTGCGTGATGCTAATGGAATTTATTCGACTTTTGCGGGTGCATATAATGTGAAGGCTGTTCCGGAACTGTTCCTTATCAATAAGAAAAATGAGTTGAGTGCGCGTGGAGAGACTATTAAAGATTTGGATGCAGCAGTGAAAGCTCTGCTTTAGTGTTATAAATTAGATACTTTTATGTAAAAGTGTTACAAAACAGCATTTTTTGCTTGACACGCATTATTTAAAAGCCTATCTTTGCAAAGGAAATAGGAAAGAGGGTTCCAGCATGCTGACCATGTTGGAATTCTTTTTTGTTTATAGTACCATTAAAAACTAATATAAGGAGGAAAAAACTATGGCTTATATGTCGGAAGAAGGCTACAACAAATTGATGGCCGACTTGAAACAACTTGAGACAGTGGAACGCCCTAAGATTGTGGCAGCCATTGCTGAAGCCCGTGATAAGGGCGATTTATCTGAAAATGCGGAATATGATGCTGCAAAAGAGGCTCAAGGTATGCTTGAGATGAAAATCAATAAATTGAAAGCGGTGATTGCCGATGCTAAGATTATTGATGAGTCTAAGTTGAAGACTGACAGTGTGCAGATACTGAACAAAGTGGAACTGAAGAATGTAAAGAATGGTATGAAGATGACTTATACCATTGTGTCGGAAAGTGAAGCTAATCTGAAAGAAGGTAAGATCTCAGTAAATACCCCAATTGCTCAGGGTTTGCTTGGCAAGAAAGTGGGCGATGTTGCTGAAATCAAGGTACCACAAGGTATAATCAATCTAGAAGTAGTAAACATATCATTTTAAAGGTAAGGCAGGTCCGTATGCGGGCTTGCCTTATTTTATATAAACTATATAAGTTATGGCAACAATATTCAGCAAAATTATTGCAGGTGAAATTCCCTGTTATAAGGTAGCGGAGGATGATAAGTTCTTTGCATTCCTTGACATCAACCCGTTAGTGAAAGGCCATACATTGGTCATTCCCAAGCAAGAAGTGGATTATATCTTTGATTTGAGTGACGGAGATTTGGCGGCAATGCATGTTTTTGCCAAAAAAGTGGCGCTCGCCATCGGTAAGGCTTTTCCTTGCAAGAAGGTAGGTGAGGCTGTTTTAGGTTTAGAAGTACCTCATGCTCATATTCATCTGATTCCGATGCAGAATGAAAAAGATATGCTCTTTTCCAATCAGAAGTTGAAACTGACGAATGATGAATTTAAAGCGGTGGCTGAAGCCATCCGTGCTGCACTCTAAACAATTTATTTTCCTCCTTTAGATAAAGAAAAGCGGGAATTGGATATTATCCAATTCCCGCTTTTCTTTATCTTCCACCTTTCAATTTTTTATTATTTTTAAATATACTCATCTCCAAGTTTGATTTGTGTATCATTTACGTATTTACGAATGGAATGCTCTTCATCCTTTTTACAAATCAACAGTACATTATCTGATTCGGCAATTAAATAACCTTCCAAACCATCGATAACGGCAAGCTTGTTTTGAGGAAGTACCACGATATTATCCTTACTATTGTAAATCAGAGATTGGCATTTTAAAGTTACATTACCTTCCCTGTCTTTGGATGAGAGGTCGTAGAGTGATCCCCAGGTTCCTAAGTCAGACCAACCGAAATCACCGAGTGACACATATACATTATCTGCTTTTTCCATAATTCCAAAATCAATGGAGACGTTGGGACATGCAGGGAAGTTCTCATCTATGAATTTCTTTTCTTCCGAGGTACCATACAGATCTTTTCCGGCTACTAATTTGGTTGTAAGTTCTGGGAGTAAAATTTCACAGGCTTTGATAATGCTGTTCACGTTCCACATAAACAAGCCGGAGTTCCAATAAAATTCTCCGCTTTCAACAAAAACCTTTGCCAACTCCAGTTCCGGTTTTTCTGTGAAAGTTTTTACTTTGTAGAAGTTATCACCGGTCTGTTCGGCAATCTGGATATAGCCGTAGCCTGTTTCGGGACGGTTGGGTTTGATACCGAGTGTCAGTAATTTATCCGATTGTGCAACAAAAGACAAGCCTTTCTCGATAGCTGTCAGAAATTCTTCTTCTTTCAAAATGAGATGATCCGAAGGAGCTACCACGATATTGGCATTGGGATTTAATGCGCGAATATGATAGGAAGCCCATGCGATACACGGAGCTGTATTTCTACGTGTAGGTTCTAGTAATATTTGTTCAGATTTTAACTCGGGAAGTTGCTCTTTTACTAAGTCGGCATACAAATCATTTGTGACAACGAGTATATTTTCGGTAGGTATCACTCTATTAAAACGATCGAACGTTTGTTGTAATAATGAACGTCCCGTACCAAAGAAATCCAGGAATTGTTTCGGAAGTGTTTTACGGCTGAATGGCCAGAAACGGCTGCCTATTCCCCCACCCATGATTACACAGAAATTATCCTTATTGGTTATCATATCAATTGTTTTAAAAGTTTCTGCTAATGTACTGCATATTTTACAAACAAGGAATGTTTACTTAATGTTTTCTCACTTTTTTCGCCTTTTTTTGTGAAAAGTATTGCAGGTTTCGAAAAAAGCCGTATCTTTGCACCGCAATTGAGAAATCAATTATGCGCCCAGATGGCGGAATCGGTAGACGCGCTGGTCTCAAACACCAGTGGATTCACTTCCATCCCGGTTCGACCCCGGGTCTGGGTACTGAAGCGGAGAAAGTTGAAAAACTTTCTCCGCTTTTCTTTTCTACCCCTCGTAACTCGTTGGTTTGCTGATATATTAAATCAAGAACTTTGTTATAAGAATTGGTTCGATATGTTTTTCCGCCAAATTCGATTTTTTCGGGAAACATCGAACTTATCAGTTTTGTTTTCACCCCTACAGACGCATTTCTTATATAGCTATCTATATTGTTTATCAGATTGATAGAGTAGTTTAGTTTGGGTTCGATATTGCCACGGTTAGGGTTTTCACGGATCATTATTTTTAGACATCTGTCTTTATATTAGAAACTCTATTATTTATAGGATATTATATCCTATAAATCCACTTTTATCTTTTACGCTTGTAGTATTATGTCTATTATGGTCAACAGTTTTGTGACAATTACCTTCTTATTCATATAAATTTGCATGATATAGATATGAGATTTATAATTGAATATTTTACCTGTTTATAAAGAGTAGTAAGAGTGAATTTCGGTATTTACATGCTTATAAAATATCTTCAGATAAGATATTGCTAGTATTTAATATATTTTCTTACTTTTGTCATTTTCTATATAAGAAACTTTCATTACCGTAAATATTATGCAACACATACAAACCTCTACAACGATTTTCGCAGATACAAAACCGCATTACGACCTTCTTGACGGACTTCGTGGCGTGGCTGCCCTTATGGTTATATGGTACCATATATTCGAAGGTTACGCTTTTGCCGGTGGGGGTATGATTGAAACCTTCAATCACGGATATCTCGCCGTGGATTTTTTCTTTATTCTGTCAGGGTTCGTAATCGGTTATGCATACGATGACCGTTGGGGCAAGAGTCTTACGATGAAAAACTTCTTTCAACGACGTTTGATACGCCTTCATCCTATGGTAGTGATGGGTGCTGTTCTGGGTGCCGTTACGTTCTGTATTCAAGGAAGCATGCAATGGGATGGAACACATGTACTCTTGTCAATGGTGATGTTGTCACTGCTCTGTACGATATTTTTTATTCCTGCAATGCCGGGTGTCGGTTATGAAGTCCGTGGTAATGGTGAAATATTCCCGTTGAATGGGCCATGCTGGTCACTGTTCTTTGAATATATCGGTAATATTCTTTATGCTTTGTTTATCCGCCGTCTGTCAAATAAGGCGCTGGCTGTACTGACTGGGTTGCTGGGAATAGCATTGGCATTATTTGCTATTTTCAATGTCTCCGGTTATGGAAATATGGGAGTGGGTTGGACATTGGATGTGATAAACTTTACGGGAGGATTGTTGAGAATGCTTTTCCCTTTCTCCATGGGCATGTTGCTGTCACGCAACTTTAAACCTATCAAGTTGAGAGGTGCTTTTTGGATATGTTCCATTATGTTGATAGCTTTATTTTCCGTACCTTATTTGGAAGGTACGGAACCTGTTTGTACAAACGGTATTTACGAAGCTTTTTGTGTCGTCGTAGCTTTTCCTGTTCTTCTTTGGGTAGGGGCGTCAGGAACTACTACTGACAAGAAATCAACCAAGATATGTAAATTCCTGGGAGATATATCTTATCCTATTTATGTGATACATTATCCATTCATGTATTTGTTCTATGCATGGTTAATTAAGAACCAATTCTTTACTTTAGGACAGACTTGGGAGGTTGCTTTATGTGTCTACGCATGGAACATACTCTTGGCATATCTATGTCTGAAAGTGTACGACGAACCGGTACGAAGATATTTGGCTAAACGCTTCTTGAATAAAAAGCATTAGCCAAATAAATTTATATTTCTTTTTGTTCGAAATATCCTTCGTTACTCAATGGTTGGAACATCTATATTTTCGTTTTCCTCTTTCCAGTTGTCAACATTAAAATCACCGGAGGTTTGATCGGAGAAAATATCCCCCAAACTTAAAGTTAAGTTTAATCTTGTATTGGCTGTAAATGGAGAGGTCAATGTCTGCTTGAAACTTTTTACTGCACCATTTTTCAGGATTATCGATAACTGAAATTCTGATTTTCCCGCAGAAGGGAATAACATAACAGTGGCATTACTCATTTGTGTACCATCCGTAGAACGTACTAAAGGAAAGGCAATCGTGCGGGGAGTACCTTGGGCTTTTCCTGTGTAATAGTTTACACCGCTATATATATTGGTGATGCGTACAGCTACGCTATCTATGCTTGAACTCAGTACGCCATTATCCTTATCCTTTACGATAACCTTCAGTCCGGCTACTGCTCTGTTTAGGGAAGCTTTCAGATTTTCGGTACCGATTTTTACAGGTTGTACGGCATATACTAAATCAAATACCGGATAATAAATAGTATCTGTCGATATTTTGACTAAGGTAAGTGCTTGCCGGGACAAGTCTCCTCCGATAGTGAGTGCCGCTTCTCTTACTGCGGGATATGCATAAATAGGTTCTTTGTATTGAGGCGTGCCCCAATAAAGCATATTGTAAGTTCCGGTTGGTAAAGAAATCACCCGGTTGGTGGTATTCTCTAAGATAGCACCGTCTTTCACTTTGTAATATCCGTCGAAGGGTGTCAGTTTTTCGTTGATGTAGTTACCATAATAGATGGAACTGCCGGTTTCACAGGGGGCAACAGTTAGAATACCGGTCAAGGGGCTTTGTCCACTTGCGGTGCTTACACTCATCTCTAATGCCGGGCTGATAAGATGTGGATCGTCCGTTCCATTACAGTTGTTGTCATTGTCCGAGCAGCTTGTAATAAAAGCTGCAACAGTCATAAGTACTATTAATTTCTTCATTATCTGTTAAGTTTCAGGTTATTCTTTTAGAGAACATTTTTTGCTTCAAATAGTTCTCTATCCTAAAAAGAATGTATATTTGCAAGGATAAAACACAATGAGACAACACACAAATCATGAAAAGAAGAATTACTATTGGTTTATTTTTGTTGTGCATATCATGCCTGTGGGCAGTTGCACAAGAAAAGAAGATTGTTAAGATTGCCTGCGTTGGCAACAGTATCACTTTCGGTTCAGGAATTCAAAATCGTTTTCAGAACAGTTATCCGGGGATACTCTCGCAATGGTTGGGAGAGGGGTATGACGTGCGTAACTTTGGATTGAGCGGGCGTGTTTTGCTCAATAAGGGTGACCGTCCTTATATGCACGAGCCCAAGTTTCGGGAATTGTTGGCTTTTGAACCGGACATTGTGACTATTAAGTTAGGTACCAATGATAGCAAACCGTGGAATTGGCGTTACGGAAAAGATTTTAAGGAAAATCTGAATGAAATGTTGGATAAGTTGCAAGAATTGCCTTCGCAACCTAAAGTGTATCTCTGTTTGCCCGTTCCGGCTGTCTCTTCAAAGTTTGGAATAAATGATAGCGTAATCGTTAACGGTATTATACCTGTTATCCGCAATGTTGCAAAGAAAAGACACTTGCAGGTTATTGATCTTTATACGGCAATGAAACCTTATCCCAATTATTATACAGATGGTATTCATCCCAACGAATCGGGAGCGGCAGTAATTGCAGGTGAATTATACCGGATCTTAACGGGTAAAGAACCTTTGGCTTATATTCAACAGCCTTTTCCCGGTAAAAAAAGTAATTGGAACGGTTTCGATCGTTATGACTTTTTTTGTAATAGCAGACAAGCTACAGTCGTAGTTCCACATAAGGCTGCTGAAGGAAATCCGTGGATCTGGCGTCCGGCATTCTTCGGCGCATTCCCGTCGGTAGACAAGGCTTTGTTGGAAAAAGGTTTTCACGTGGCCTATTATGATTTGACACATCTGTATGGCAGTCCCCGTGCTGTACAGTTGGGCAATGACTTCTATAATATAATGTGCCAATTCTATCATCTTTCTCCGAAAGTAACGTTAGAGGGTTTTAGCCGTGGAGGACTGTTTGCATTTAACTGGGCTGTGAAGAATGTGGATAAAGTGGCTTGTATCTATGTGGATGCGCCGGTATGTGATGTATTCAGTTGGCCCGGGCAGGCAAGAAAAGATTTATGGAGTGACCTGTTGAGAGAATGGAACCTTACGGAAGACGCTATGAAAACATTCAACGGTAATCCGATAGATAATCTTGCTCCTTTGGCAAAAGCGCATATTCCGGTAATTGCTGTTTGTGGGGATAGTGATAAGACAGTGCCATATGCTGAAAATATGAAGATTGCAGCCGAGAGATACCGTGCTATGGGGGGGCTTGTCGAGATTATCCTGAAGCCGGGGTGTGACCATCATCCGCACAGCTTGGAAGAACCGGAACCGGTAGTTGACTTCATTGTACGCAATCAATCCGACTATCAAGAGAAACAATCTATCCATCGTCGTGGTAGCCTTGCCAATGCTTACCTAAGGTTTACGAAAGAGAAAAAAGGATGCGTTGCTTTTCTGGGTGGTTCCATTACTGAAATGCGTGGTTGGCGTGATATGATTAAGGAAGATTTGAAACAGCGTTTTCCCGATACCGATTTCAATTTTATTGAAGCAGGTATCTCGTCTACCGGTACTACTCCCCATTCTTTCCGGTTTGAGAACGATGTTTTGCAGAAAGGTATGCCCGATTTACTTTTTGTGGAAGCGGCGGTGAACGATAATACCAACTATTTTAATTATATACAGCAGACACGGGGTATGGAAGGGGTTGTTCGCCATGCACGTGCAGCCAATCCGGATATGGACATCATTATGATGCACTTTATCTACGATCCGTTTATCCCGTTGTTGGATAGGGGTATCCAGCCGGAAGTGATAATGAACCACGAGAGAGTGGCGAATTATTATTATGTTTCTTCCATCAACCTGGCCGAGGAGATAGCTCGTCGTATGCGTGACGGAGAATTTGACTGGAAATATTTTGGTGGTACGCATCCGCATTGGAACGGCCATAAATACTATGCCGCCGCCATAAACCGTCTCTTCGATCTGGAATGGAGCGGTAATGTGGCTGAGAAACAGGTACGACCTCATGAAATGCCGGAGAAACCGATCGATCCTTATTCCTATGATAAGGGGAAATTTGTGGATATCCGTTCAGCCAAACAGCTTCGTGGTTGGAAAGTAGTGGATGACTGGACTCCTACCGTTAAGGGAAATACCCGTAAGGGTTTTGTACATGTACCTATGTTAGTTACTGAAACAGCTGGTTCCAGTTTATCCTTTGATTTCGAAGGAAGGGCTGTCGGCATTTTTTGCGCGGCTGGTCCGCAGGCATGTATCCTGGAATATAGTGTGGATGGAGCACCGTTTAAAAAGCTTGATACTTATACCGACTGGAGCCGGAAACTATACATTCCCTGGGTGTATTTATTTGAAACGGAACTTGTACCCGGACATCATAACCTGCGTCTGCGTGTGGCAAAGGGTGATAAAACCGGTTGTCAAATACGTAATTTTGTAGTGAATGAATAATTCTTTATCCCCCTCAGAGCCTATTTGAGGGGGATAAGAAACAAATTATACCTTTTTTAGTAACATTTCAGATACGTTGATTAACTAATCTGTCTCCTTTCCATAACAATATCTCTACCTTTCTTTTTCCTCATTTCATACATTTGTCATGGTTTTATTTCAAGTATTGAAAAAGAACAAAATCTTTGATATTAACCATTAAACAATGTACAATGAGAAAAACATTATTGGAAAAGTGCATAAATCTGCATTTATGCCGTGTTGCATGGATACTTCTGCTCCTGGTACCTGCAATCAGTAGCCTTCAGGCTAATCCTTCTCAAAACAGAACAGTTTCGGGTGTCGTGACGTCTGCCACGGACAATGAACCGTTGATTGGCGTCAGCGTTCAGGTAAAAGAAGCCGGAACAGGTGCCATAACCGATATTGACGGTAAATACTCGGTGACAGCCCGACAGGGGCAGACACTGGTATTTTCTTATATCGGTTATCAATCTCAGGAAATAAAGGTAGGGACCTCCTCCACTGTTAACGTATCTTTGAAAGAGGATACTGAAATGCTGGACGAAGTCGTGGTAGTGGGTTACGGTGTCCAGAAAAAGAAACTGGTGACGGGAGCTACGGTTCAGGTGAAAGGTGATGATATTGCCAAACTGAATACGACCAATCCTCTTTCGGCTCTGCAAGGACAAACGCCGGGTGTGAACATTGTCTCCACTTCCGGTCAGCCGGGCGCCAATATGAGTGTAACTATCCGTGGTCTGGGTACGGTAGGCAATTCGCAACCGCTTTACCTTATTGATGGGGTAGGAGGTGATATTTCCACTTTAAATCCCGCCGACATTGAGAGTATCGATGTGTTGAAAGATGCCGCTTCGGCAGCTATCTATGGTGCGCAAGCCGCGAATGGCGTGGTACTGGTTACTACGAAGAGTGGTAAGGAAGGTACTTGCAGGATTAGCTACGATGGTTTTGCCGGTTGGCAGACCGTAGCCCGTAAATTCAACATGCTCAATGCGTCAGAGTATATGAGTATCATGGATGAGGCTCGTCTTAATTCGGGTATGTCTCCTGTGGATTGGGCTTCACTCAACTCCATATACGATGCCAATGGTAATATATATGATACCGACTGGATTGACCAGGCTATCAAGGACGGTGGATTGACAACCAGCCACAGCCTTTCGTTTACAGGTGGTTCCAAAACTTCTACTTATGCCATTTCGGGCGGATATACCGGTCAGGATGGTCTGATAGGAGGTTCTGACGTTTCTTATTATAAAAGATATAACTTCCGTGCCAACTCCGAGCACAAGATGTGGAACGGACTGGTAACCATAGGCGAACATGTAGGTTTTGTTTATAAAGACACGCGAGGGATGGATACCGGAAACATCTGGAATAATAACCTTCGTAGTGCTTTTTCCGCGTCTCCTATAATCCCTGTTTATGATGCCGACGGCAACTATAATTCCACAGTGAACTCCGATTGGAATGTAAACGACGGCAACCCTTACGGTAACATGATGGTGAATCGCTACAACAACACCAAGAATACTTCGCTCGATGCCAATGTATATATGCAGATCGAACCTATTAAGAACTTAAGGTTCAAGACCGTGTATGGCATTAGCTACGGTACTTCCGAATACCGTGCTTATACACCGAAGTATCAGTTTACTCCACAGACTGCCAACACCGTGAGTAAAGTGAACCAAAATCATGGCCACGGCTTGACGATGGTGTGGACCAATACCCTTGCATATGATTTCGATATTGCCGATGAACATCACATCAATGCCTTGATAGGTAGCGAATTGTCTACTTACGACGGCAGTATCACCGAAGGTTCCAATACAGGCCTTATTCCCGGATTTGACGATTGGGAACATGCCTATCTGGCAAACACCAACGGTACGGAGAACAAGACGGTGAAGGGTGCTCCTTATGATGCCAACCGCAGTATGTCCTATTTCGCTCGTTTGGGCTGGACGTGGAAGGAACGCTATATGTTGAATGCCACCATGCGTGCCGACGGTTCATCGAAGTTTGCCAAGGGTCACCGTTGGGGATATTTCCCTTCGGTATCTGCCGGTTGGACTATTTCCGAGGAAAAGTTCATGGAACCCGTGAAGTCTTGGTTCGACTTCCTGAAGTTGCGTGTCAGTTGGGGACAGGTGGGTAACGCCAACATCAACTGCTACCAATACCTCGCTCCGGTTTCTACTACGAATACCAATTATAATTTCGGTGCCGGTGGCGGTCAGGATGCTTGGGTTACAGGTTCCTACACCAGCCGTCTGGCCAATGAGAAAGTGCAGTGGGAAACTTCCGAACAGTATAACGTAGGTATCGATGCCCGTTTCCTGAACGGTCGCCTGGCGCTTACGGCCGACGGGTATATCAAAAATACCAAGGACTGGTTGGTACAGGCTCCCGTACTGGCAACGGCAGGCACCAACGGACCCATTATCAACGGTGGTGACGTGAAGAATAAAGGTGTGGAACTGGGACTTTCCTGGAACGACCGGATTGGAAAAGATTTCACCTATAGTGTAGGCGGTAACTTTGCATACAATCACAACGAAGTGGGAAGTATCCCCACCGAAGACGGCATTATTCATGGTGCCACCAATCAGATTTACAGCAATTCGGAAGAATTTTACCGTGCCGAGAACGGCCATGCCATAGGTTACTTCTGGGGCTTTAAAACAGCCGGCATCTTCCAGAATACCCGGGAGATTAATGATTGGATTGCTGCCGGAAACGGTGTATTCCAAAGCAATGTACAACCCGGTGACGTGAAGTATGTGGATGTGAACCATGATGGCGCCATCAATGCCGCAGATAAAGTGGACTTGGGCAACGGTCTTCCCAAATATACATTCGGCATTAATCTCAGCCTGGGTTATAAAGGTTTCGACCTTAGCCTGAACGCTACCGGTGCCGCCGGTTTCCAGATTGCCCAATCTTACCGCGACCCCAACTCCTCACAATCCAACTACAGCCGCCAGATACTGAACCGCTGGACGGGTGAAGGCACGAGTAACCGTATTCCCCGCGTGACTTACGGTGATGTGGGTAACTGGCAGTTCTCCGATCTCTACCTGCAAGATGGCGACTACATCCGCCTGCAAAATATCACTTTAGGCTACGACTTCAAACGCCTTATCTCTTGGAAAGGCTTGTCTAAACTTCGTCTCTATGTACAGGCCCAAAACCTCCTCACACTGACCAAGTACGATGGTATGGACCCGGAAATCGGTTCCTACAACGGTACGGACGGTAATAAGTTGAATTCAGACGGCACCACTAACCAGGCATGGGTATCGGGTGTAGATATGGGTTACTATCCGCATCCCCGTACTTTCATTGTAGGTATTAATCTTGCGTTTTAAATCATGAAAAAGAAAAGTAGTATGAATACAAAACATATATTAGTAATGAGTGCGCTCGCTGTGTCGGCTTTGGCCTTCACTTCGTGTGAAGATTTCTTTGAAACCTCATCCAAAAAGGACTTGAACACTGAAACGGCCTACAGCAATCTGGAATCGGCCGAAATGGCTTTGGTGGGCTGCTACGATGGATGGCAACGTACCATTTCCGATGCAGGCATGGGCATGTACCTGTTGGCGGAATTTGCATCCGAGCAGGCTTTGGGCGGTCTTGGTTTCTCCGATGACAAAAACAACAACGTGGTTGACCAGTTCAATGCTGGTATCGCTCCTTCGTACAATGACCTCTTTAATGTGGATTGGGTGAACTATTATAAAGCCGTGTTCCGTTGCAACCAGCTTATCTCCCAAGAAGAAAATATCAATTGGGGCGGTGATACCAAAAGTCAAGGACGTGTAATGGGCGAGGCGCGTGCCCTTCGCGGTATCCTTTACTTTGATCTGGCCCGTATGTTCGGCGATGTGCCTTTGCTCACGACTCCTTCCGAAGAGAATATTCCCCGTTCGCCCGCAAGTGATGTCTATAAACTCATTTTTGAAGATTTTAAATACGCCATCGAGCATATCCCTGCCGATGCCTATCCTCTGGATAATCGCAACAGTAACGATGGCCGCATCACTAAGTATGCCGTAGAGGCTTTACTGGCCCGTGCCTACCTTTACCATACGGGTTACTACGGTGCCGAACATCCCTCGTGTACCAAAGCGGAAGCTGTGGCTGCCATTAATGATGTGGTGGAAAAAGGCGGTTACGAGTTGGAGAAGAACTATGCCGACTTCTGGATGCCTTCCTGCACTACCGATGCTTCAAGCGGCAGTAACTATGGCTGGAAAACGACTTATGCCGGTAAGTGGTACGATGGTTCTGCCTGGCAGGCCGGACAAGGTAAGCTTTCGCAGGAAATTGTACTCAACCTGAAGATGAATACCACTCACGATTACAATGGCAATGGCGATGGAAATACTTTCTCTGTCTATCTGGGACCGCGTAACAGGAGTGCGGTAAACGTTTGTATTTCCAGTGGTTGGGGCGCTTGCCCGGTGACACCCGCTTTTGTGGAACAGTATAAGAACGATCCCCGCTTCAATGCGTGTGTATGGAGTTGTAAAGATGCCGGCTTCAATGCCGATATTACCGATTCATACGAATATACCGGTTACTACACCCGCAAGTATGCACCTATGTGTTTTGCCGATGGCACACGTCAGGAAGTAGGATTTAAGTTGGGCGAGCAACACCAGAACATCACCTACTATCAAGACTATACCATCATGCGCTATGCCGACGTCTTGCTGATGCACTCTGAGCTCAATGGTGACGCCTGGGGCTTGAATGAAGTTCATCATCGTGTATCTCCCGGTGAAACGTTATCCTATAGCATCGAAAACATCCGTAATGAACGAGCCATTGAACTGGCTTTCGAGGGTGTGCACTATTGGGACTTGATGCGCTATGAAAAAGACGGCGCATACGCCGCACGTGCCATTGCCGCCGCACAGAACGGTGCTAAAGTAATGAGTGGTGGAAACGAGACAACCACTTCATTCTCCGAAAGCAATTTCACCTCAAAGAAAGGTTTGATGCAGATACCTAATACACAAATCACCCTTTCGGGCAATGTGATAACTCAAAATCCGGGTTGGTAACCCCGAAGGTTTTAGATTGAAAAACATTAAAAACAATAAGATATGAAATTAAATCATTATATATATTCGCTCATTGCCGGCTTGGTGCTGATATTGTCGGCATGTTCGCCCGATGAGTACGACATGGGTAATAAAACCTATGTATCCGAGGATTTGGTGGAAGGTCTTGCCTACACTGTGACTATCGAAGGCAACCGGGTACACCTCAAATCGAACATTACAGGCTGCACGCCATTGTGGGTCACTCCCCAGGGACGTTCGCAGGAGAACGAACTGTCCATCGAATTGCCTTTTGCCGGTTCCTATGAAGTGACTTTCGGTGCGGAGACTCCCGGCGGCGTTGTGTTTGGCGAACCTCATGCCTTCAAATTGGTTCAAAACGACTTCTCGTTACTGGGTGATGAAAAGTGGTTCCTGTTGTCCGATAAGAACTTTAAATCGGGCGATGCGCTTCCCGACGCCGAGACGTTGGCACAAGGTATCAGCAAGAAATGGTATCCTTGCGATGCCAACTACGGTATCGGCCAGTGTTCGGGGCCTATGGTCTTTGTAGCTCCCTACGACCCTGACGGTGACGGTGCCGGTTTTACCGACAAGGAAAAAGAAGAATCGGTGTATAAGGGAGACTTTATCTTTGGAACAGGTAACTGGAAACCTAATTGGGATCCGGGTTTTCAAAGTTTCATTGTTCTGGAGAATGATCCTTACATGGGGTCGTATATGACTTTTAGCATGGATGCCGCCAGTGGTTGTGTGGCTACCATGTATCGTGGTGAAGCCGGTGATAAAACTGCGAGTACAGGTACAAATATGGTAGGTAAGTTTAATATGAACCTCAGCGAGAAGACTAAACCGACTATTACATTCACCGATTGCTATGCCATGCATCCCTTGAGTTTCGATGCTACTTGTTCCAATTATACGCAGGATATTCAAATTGCAGAACTCACTCCGTATATACTGCAACTGGTAACCAGACGTACCAATTCCGAAGGCAACTGGTATCTCGTATGGAACTTCGTGTCCGAAGAAGTCATTCAGACCCAAGGTGAGTGCATTCCTAAAGAAGAAAGCGGACAGATAGAGAAGGCGGCTCCCGTACTTCCCAAGTTCGATAATCTTCTCACCGACCTTTTCACTACCGAGATCAATGGTGTGACATACGTGGGCAATCAGATGACATTCAACGTAGATACCGAAGCGCCCTACGACTGGTTGTGGTGGAACGGTTCTCCCAACGCACAGAAATGGGAAAGCGTGACGGGAGGTACATATAATAACTCATGGGCACCTGCTGCCGGTGATGAAGTGGCGGACTTTGAACTTATTTTGAGTAAGGCTTCCGATGGTACTTACAATTACGAAGCAGGTGAAACTGGGGGCAAGGTAATGATTGCTGATGGTGTAATGACCTTCGACAAAGACATCACTATTCTTACCGCTTCAAGCGATCAGCGCACTGTTACTGTTACAGGCAAGGTGTTTACGATACTTGGCGTTGAAGCCGCTGAAAAATTGGTGATTGGTGTTCCCGAATCTGTAGACGAGAACGGAGTGGTGAATTCTTATCTTGTAGCCAACCTGCTCTATAAGAAGATTAGTACCGGTCCGGCGGGTCCCACTGTGATAGGTATCGATAACTCTCTTTTCGGTCAGGAAGGCATCACTTGGTTGGAAAACGGATGCATTCGTCTTGCTTTCCATCATTATGGTGCGGATGGTAAAGGTCTTTTCAAAGATGCCGCCTCGGTGAAGTTGAAGAAAAACCAGACCATCAGCGTAACCTTTAAGATTAATGGTGGAATAACTTGGACAAGGACTCCGAAGTGCGCACTGATTGACAATAACATCAAGACCACTTGGGAACCCGCCTGTTTCGATCTTGATGACGCTGTAACTGTCAATACTTCAGGTGAAACGACCGTAACTCTGACTAATACCACCGGAGCTACCGTAACCTTTGTCCCTACCTGTCTCGACCTTTCCATCCAATATGCCGATTACGGTGTTGCCGATGTACTGAACGGTGACGGTAATCCCGATTGGAGCACCGTTGGATTAGAGATTGTATCTTGCACCATTCAATAAATAACAGTATAGAAATATGAAAAACAAAATATTATTCGGAATAATGGCTCTCGTCATGAGTGTGTTTGTGACGGGATGCAATGATGAGGACGATTATGCCATCAATAAACAGCCGTTGCTCACCGACAACGCGGTGGTGACAGGCTCGTCGGATGTGACTGCCACGTCGGCTACTTTGCATGGAACCGTATCGGGGCTTGAAAGTCAGTCTGTAAATGCTTATGCCACGGGATTTTATTACGGTGATGCAGCCGATGCGCTCACGGAAAGGATTACCGCTACGGGCGGTGCGGAATTTGCTGCAACGGTAGCGGGCAGTGTAAACCAAACCCTCTATTATCAGGCATACGTTACCCTGCAAGGTAAGGTGACCTATAAGGGTGAAGTGAAAAGCCTTGTCCTTACCAATGCCCGTGCCGTTACCGGTGAGTTCAGTAACGTGGTTGCCAACAAGGCTACTTTGGCGGGTTCACTTGCCGATTTCCCCACAGGTGCGGAGTGCGGTATCATGGTATCGGGAGTGGAAGGTACGGAAAACGTACGTGCCGGTGTGCGCATTGCCGCTGATACCAAGGATAGCTATACAGTCAACGTGGAAGGCTTAGTGCCCAATACTACTTATTATTATGTGGCTTACCTCGACCTGGGTGCCGGGGTGGTGTATGGTGAAGAAAAGTCTTTCACTACCACGGCTCATACGTTCGATCTCGATAACGACTTGGTAGACCTCGGCCTTTCCACCAAATGGGCAAAGTACAACGTAGGTGCCACTTCCGAAACAGAAGTCGGCGGTTTGTTCGGTTTCGGCGATATGACAGGTTTCAATACCAGTCTCGATCCCGCAGACTATGCTTCCGCCGATGTTTATAGGACGGTTAATGATATCGCTTACAAGGCCTTTGAGGGAAAAGTAACCATGCCTACCATTGCCGAGTTTGAAGAACTTTTTGCACTTTGTTCCAAGGAGTGGGTTGAGGTGGAAGGTGTTGCCGGATATAAATTCACCGGTCCTAATGGAAACTCAATCTTTATGCCTGCCATAGGTTCTCGTACGAAGGAAACTACTGCCGGCGCTGGTGTGGACGGATGTTATTTCTCTGGTTCAATCAATGTTTCCGATCCTCGTTTTGCCATGAGCTATCATTTCAATAGTGCTATGGCTACCCGTGCTACCACTCCGGTTTATCAAGCTCTCGCCATTCGTCCGGTATCTACGGCCAAGAATGTGAAATTCGACCGTTCGCTGCTTTATGGTAAATGGTATATAGACAATGGTCAGGATGGTGAATTGCATGTATTCCAAGGGCCGTTCACACAGTGGGGCGATACGGACAACTGGAGTACAGTGTCCAACGGACAGCCTAACATTAATCAGCAAATTCATTGGGAAATGGGTGTTGACAACGGTTGGGTTGGTTATACTTATGGCGTTGATTATGGTTACATGGAATTCTTTGAAGACGGAACAGTGAATATACACCGCTTGACCGATGATGGAACAGCTACCGATGAAACCGGTAAATATACCATTGATGAGACAAACAAAGTAATCGACATCGATGTCAATGTTCTTTGTGCTAATGCTTGGGCAGCGGTGAAGAGTGGCAAGTTGAATATTCTGTCTCTGACAAGTGACGGTCTACAGATTGCCCTTCCTAACAATGACGGTTATGCCTATTCTGTCAACTACTATAGTCAACGTAAGGCCGAGGCTGATGCCAAGATACCGGTATCGTTGCTTTGTGTGGATGCTAATTGGGCCGGTACTTGGGGCGAGGTTGTCGCTCGGATATCTCCGGCAGAATTGGCAGGGCAGCACACCTTTAAATATGAAGGTACGTGCAGCGGTGCTATGGTATTTACGCTTGATTTCCAAACTCTGTTAGCCAAGTACCCCAATGCATTCGTGCGCATCGACGAGATGAAGTGTGATGGCAATGCCATTCAATTCAACGCCAACAACTTCTTCTATGGAGATATTGAGAACAATGGTAACTATCGTATCGAATTATTCAATATTTGGGGTAAAGGTGCAGCCGGAGACAAAGTGTTTAACAGCGCTTTCAGTAACTCACAAAATGTAGGTTCTGATCCGGCTTTTAATTTCACTGGTAGTTTGGAGATTACTTATACTATCTTTACTGATGCCAATGGCGCAGGTGTCTATACTCCCAAACTTGCCACCGTGACCGATTGGGGTCCTAACTGTGTCTGGGATTACAATGAAGGGGCTACCCTGGAGGTGCAATACAAGGACTTCCAGTACAGCATTGCCGGTACTAAATCGTTCGATATCAAATATGAGCCTACCGGGCTTGACTACAGTGCTGGTTCCATCATGACTTTTATTGAAGTAGCCGATATCTATGCCTATTTCCCCGGTATGCATGCCACACTGGATAATTTTTACCTTGATGGCTCCGAGATAACATTCGATGCTGCAAAAGTGCTCGATGCTAATGAGGCTCCGAAGTATCGTCTGGAGCTTTGGAACTGTTATGGAGCGACGGGGAAAGCCGGTTGTGCATTTGGTACGCGCGAGGGAGATGTAATCAAGGAACTTGGCTTCAGTAATTCTATGGAACTGAAATTCACATTCCACAATCTGTTTGCTGTTCCCGAATGGTAATTGAGATACTGGTTTGATAAAAAGTCCGGGGTGAACAACACTTCGGACTTTTTTGTGGGGCGATATAACCTCCTATAAAGGGGAAATGGCAGTACTTAACTCAATGCATCCCGTTTCCATGATAGGAAACGATGGTTCCCATTAGAGGAAACCGCCGTTCCCATTAAAGGAAACTGCCGTTTCTATGAAGGGAAACTGCCGTTTCTTGCAAGTGGAAACGGGCGTTTCTATTGTAGGAAACTGTCGTTTCCTACTTATGGGAAACTGCAAACGATTACTTATCAAGATGAAACAAGTATGGAAAGCTGATTGCCATAATGCGGATAGTGCCAGAATAAAGAAGGTTCGGGTTGTTTACCTTCTTTGATGATGGGTATCATGCTCATACACTTTGTGGATGGAATACAGGTTAATCATGGTATTATTATAATTTAAGTTTCTTGTTCGTTGACGCTTTCTTCCTCCTCCTCGGGGGAGTTGGTATCTCCTTTCCGGTAAGCTTGTGGAGTGACGTGGTATCTCTCCTTGAAGCATTTGCTGAAATATTTGGGAACATTGAAACCTACCTGATCGGATATTTCCGCTATATTCAGTTCCATGTTGTTCTTCAGTAAGAATGCCGCACGTCTCAGGCGGAGTGTCATAATGAAATCAGCAGGTGTCTGTCCTGTGATAGCTTTCAATTTGGAGAATAACTTTGTACGGGAAATACTCATCCGAGTTGCCAGCATATCTACATTGAAATTTCCATTCTCCATTTCTTGCTCGATGATCTCCAATATTTTGTCCATGAACTTCTGGTCCATTACATTGTTGGTCAGTATTTGTACGTTTTCTTGTGGCAGTTTACTGAACTTCTCTTGCAACATGATCCGGTTATTTACCAGGTTGTTGCAACGTGACAACAGGATGTTTATGTTGAATGGTTTGGTAATATAATCATCCGCTCCCATTCTCAATCCTTCCAGATTGTGCTCAATGGCAGTTTTAGCTGTCAACAGAACTACAGGTATGTGACAGGTATCAAAGTCGGTTTTTATGGCTTGACAAAGTTCCGTGCCAGACATCTCCGGCATAATGATATCGCTGAGCACGATATTGGGGCTTTCGGATCGTACTTTTTCCAGACCTTCTTTACCATTAGAGGCAGTGATGACAATATAGAATTCTTCGAATATTTTGACCAACATTTCTTTTAGGGAATCATTGTCTTCCACGATAAGGATTTTATATTCGCCTTCTTTTAGTCGGATATCGTTGTTTAAGGTAGCTTGTTCCAATAGTAGGGCTTGCTGGAATTCTGCGTTAAACTCATTAAATTCATTAGAAGTAAATGTATCTTTTGTCTCGCAGATTTGCTCAGATGTGAAATGCTCATTTCCGGTTCTAAGGTGTATGCAGAAGGTAGTTCCTTCTCCCAGTTCACTGGATACTTCAATGCTTCCATGATGCAGTTCGACTATACCTTTAGAGAGCGAAAGACCGATACCCGTACCTACATAGAACAGAGAGTCCAATTGCTCTGTTTGATAGAACCGGGTAAAGATATTGTTGATGTCCTTAGCTGCTATTCCCGAACCATTGTCCGTAACATCGATGAGAACTTCCTGATTCCTTTTTCGGATAGAGATAGAGATTATTCCTCCGGCTTTTGTATGTTTAAAGGCATTGGAGATAAGATTGTTTATTACTTTTTGCATTTGTTTGGTATCGTACCATAGGCTGATATTGTCACTGCTCTTTTCGAAGTTAAACGTAATCTGGCGCTGTACTGCATATTCCTGAAAGAGCAAATAATGCTCATATATAAAATCTACAATATTATGCTCGCTCACTTTAATAGTCATATAGCCTTGTTCTTGTTTGCGGAAGTCGAGTAACTCTGTGATGAGTTCCCTCAACTGTAAACAGCTTTTGTATACACCCAATATTTTGTTATAAACGTTGGGAGCAAAAGAACGTACTTGCAACAACATTTCCATTTGTCCGATGATGAGTGTAAGCGGAGTGCGGAACTCGTGTGAGATGTTGGTAAAGAAACGTAATTTGGCTTGATTGAGCTTTTCGATATCTTTGGCATGCTTCTTTTCATATTTCAGTGATTCTTGAAGCTGGATGCGGTGGTAGTAGGTACGTATAAGGTAATATGCAATACCTATGATACATATAGAATATAACAGGTATGCCCAGATGGTACGATAGAAGGGGGGCAAAATCTCTATTTGTAATCTGCTTGGCGGAACCAGGCTTTCGTTGATATCTTTGGCTTTGACAACTAATGTATATTTGCCGGGGTTCAGGTTGGTATAAGTAATTACATTCTGTTCCAGGCTATTCCATGTATTAGAAAAACCTTCCAGACGGTATATGATTTTGTCTTTGTTGAAAGGTATGTAGTCTGTTGTGGTATACTCGATACTGAATATATTCTGATTGGGTTTAAGAGTTATTTGGGGAGTATAAGTAATGTCTCTGGTCAATATACTGTCTTTATCTCCTACATTGATATCTTTCCCGTTTACGATAAGACGGAATGGATATATGCGGTAAGAACGGGGGGCTTCTTCAAGTTCTTTCTCAAAGAAGGAAATAATTCCGGTAGTTCCTCCGATGAATATTTCTCCTTTTTTGTTTTTATAGAGTGCATTCTCATTAATGCAACTTAGAGGTAATTCTTCGTAATTCTTGAATTTCTTTTGTTGGTAATCTAATATGGAGAACCCTTTATCGGTAGTTACAAGCAATCTGTTGGGCGATAATTCACAGATATTGTAGATGATATTACTTGCCAAGTTGTTTTTACTCATATCGAAGTTCTCGAAATCATCCGTTTCCCTGCGATATAAATCCAGCCCGTTTTCATTGGTGCAGAACCATAACCTGTTTTGACTGTCTTCATAGATAGAGTTGATACTGTTACTACTGATACTATGCTCGTTGGCACTTTTATATTTGTAGATTGAGAATTCTTGAGTATTAAAATTGTAAGCGCAAGCTCCATTGTTATTATTGGTTATCCATAAAATACCTTTATGGTCGAGGGTCAATCCAAAGGTAGATATGGTATTGTTGAGTGCCACTTCGTCATGGAACAACGGCTTACATGTTCCGGTTCCGGGATTGAAGAGTCCGATGCCATTGCTGGTTGCCAATATTAATTGCCCTTGATAGGGTAGGATGTCTTCAATAAGATTGGACGGAATAGATGTTTTATCGCCTTTTTTATGTTTATAATTGGTGAAACGGCCGGTTTTTAAATCCAATTTGTTAAGTCCCTCCAAATGAATACCGGTCCACACCACTTTTTGGAGGGAGTCGTAGTAGATTGTTCTTACATTTCCTCGTGTAAAATTGTTGGGAGTATCTTGGCCTATATACCATTGGTAGGTTTGGGTGACCGGATTATATTTATTAATTCCTCCCTTCTCTGTACCTATCCATAAATTACCCTCGTCATCTTCGGTCATCCGTTTCACGATAGGAGAGCTGAGTCCTTCTTTTTCCTTTGTAGAAGCCTGGTATTCGCGATAAATTTGTTTCTGTGGATTGAAATAGTTAATTCCTCCGGAATATGTCCCTACCCAAATAGTTCCTTGCAAGTCGCAATACAGTCCCCAGATAGAAGAGTTGCTCAGGCTTTTGCTAATTTCTTTTTTTACGTAACGGGTGAATTTTCCGGTTTGTTTGTCATATTTATTGAGTCCGTTGAAAGTTCCTATCCATATATTTCCTTGTTTGTCTTCACAACATCTGTGTACAAAGTTGGAACTGATGGTAGTAGGATTATCCGCTTCATATAAGAAATTGTTGATTTGTTTACCCTGCATACAGTATACGCCATGTCCGGAATTGGCAGTTATCCAATAACAGCCGGAAGAATCTCTGAAGATGTCGGATATATTTCCTTCTTTGATAGGTTGGGTAAGTTCTTTCTGTGAGTTGAGTATATAAAGTCCTTTAGTAGTCCCTATGAAAACAGAATCATTATATATGTATAACCTCTGAATGACGCTACTGTTTTGAGGCATCTTATAGAACAAGTCGAATTTTGTCCCATCGTACTTAAATATTTGGTTTGAAGTGGCGGCATATAGATATTCAGAAAAGAATTCTGCCCGTATACTTTTTTTTATGATAGGGGTAAATTGGCCTTTTTCGATGTCATAAGCAGAAATACCTCTGTTGGTCATGATGTAAACATGCCCGTTCTGATCTCCTGTGATGTGATAAATATCATTATAAAGGATACTGTTTGGGTTGTCTTTCTCTTTTTGATAGATTTTGAAATTTTTTCCATTATATAAGCTGACTCCATTTCGTGTACCGAACCACATAAATCCTCGCTCATCCTGATAAATGGAGATAATAGAATTGTGTGACAATCCGTCATCGGTAGTTAAATGACGGAAGGATATATTTTGTGCGCTACATGCAAGTATGTGTACAAATAGGAGACAGCAGATTAGAAAGAGTCTGTTTTTCATAAATTTTAGGTTATAGTATCAGCATATTAGGATTTGCAAATATAGTTTTTTTGTCGTGAAGAGAAAATCCCAATTGTTTGTAGTTAAGTAGTTTTTTGTTCTTTTTATATGCCATTTTTGTACATTTTACTTTTCAGGGTCTATTTTGTATATTTAGAATTCTCTTAGTGTATAGATATCACCCCCTTCGTGTTTTTTCATTTTTTATTTTTGTTCGGTAAAGTTAGCAAATTAATGGAGTGTTAATTATTTATGGGAAATGATATTTTAACTCGTACATGTATTGGTCTTTTTCTCTTTTCTATGGTTGCTTGTGGAGGAGTTAAAGGACGAAAAGATTTTGTTTCAACGAACATAGAACATGCTGCAGCTCAATATGGCTTACAGGTAGATGCTCTTGAAAAGAATGATAAAATCTTAATCCCCCGTACGGTAAATGCTAAGGGGGATATGGTGTATGCACATCGTGGTTGGGACTGGACCCTAGGTTTCTTTCCCGGAAGCCTTTGGTATTTATATGATCTCACCGGTAATGAATACTGGCAACAGAAGGCAGAGAAATATACCGAATATTTACATAAAGAACAGTATAATACTTCGCATCATGACATCGGTTTTATTATAGGTTGTAGTTTTCTCAACGGGATGCGTATGGGAAGTAGGGAAGAATATAAACCGGTTGTGGTACAGGCTGCCAAATCCCTATCTACCCGTTTTCGTTCTAATGCAGGTATTATCCAGTCTTGGAATGCGGACAAAGGACGTCCGTTAAAGATGGGATGGAAATGCCCGGTGATTATTGATAATTTGATGAATTTGGAACTTTTATTTGAAGCCACCCGGTTGTCCGGAGATTCTACTTATTATAATATAGCTGTTTCACATGCTGACAAAACGTTGGAAAATCATTTCCGTGAGGACGGAAGTTCGTATCATGTGGTAGACTATAATCCGGAGACAGGTGAAGTACTTAAGCGATGTACGGCACAAGGATATTCCGATGAATCGGCATGGGCGCGGGGGCAGGCTTGGGCTATTTATGGGTATACAATGTGCTATCGGTATACACATAGTCCGGTATACTTGAAACAGGCGAAGAAAGTGTATGAGTTTATATTTACCAACTCGAACCTTCCCGAAGATTTGATACCTTACTGGGATTTCGATGCCCTGAATATTCCTAACGAATTGAGGGATGCATCAGCTGCTACTATTATGGCTTCGGCATTGTACGAATTAAGTGTCTTTTCGAATAATAAGGAATATAAAGAGACTGCGGATAAGATAATGGAAACATTGTCTTCTCCGGCTTACCGTGCCGAAATAGGTAAAAACCACTATTTTCTATTGATGCACTCTGTGGGGAGTTTTCCTGATCGTGCGGAGATGGATGTTCCTTTGAGTTATGCCGACTATTATTATTTAGAAGCTTTAAAACGTAAAAGAGATTTTGGAAAACACTAAATGTACTTAATCATGAGAATGTGTTTTTAACCTTTCTTTATTGTATCGAACTCATAGTTGTTCTGCGCTGACCCCATAATTCCTTCTTGTTTATGGTATTTTACGCAGAGCAACTATGTTCTTTTTATATTGGGGATAGGGAGGTTTTCTGATAGGATGGGATATTATTGTCCGTTTATGGAGCTTTTTTGTACACAAATGCCTTGTTGTGAGTTGTGTATAATATACTACCTTCTTCTGAATGATAGAGGGATTTCAATCTCTAAAATCTATTTAATTTTGTAAACGATTAATAGAACCTTTTTAATAATATATTTTATAATTCTTAAATTTAAAAGAGATGAAAAACTTCTTCTTTCCAATGAAGATACCTCAGAAGCAGGTATGGCTATTGGCGGCGTCTTTGTCGTTTGGGCAAATGGCTTTTCCTATAGGAAATAATGTGTCGGGAGAGGCTTCTGTTGCCAGTTCTATTGTGCAGCAGAATCGCAAAATGGTTACCGGAACAGTGACTGATAGTTACGGACCGGTGATTGGTGCCAGTGTAATTGTAAAGGGAACTACTAATGGAGTTATTACCGATATGGATGGTAACTTTAAACTGGAAGTCCCGATGGGTGCTACTATCGTTATATCTTATGTAGGATATAAAGATAAGGAGATAAAGTATAATGGTGAATCTACCTTGAAGATCGAACTGAATGAAAATGTTCAGGAGTTGCAGGAAGTACAGGTGATAGCATATGGTGCTACCAAGAAAGTGACAGTAACGGGAGCAATGTCGTCTATTACAGCAAAAGATGTACTGAAAAGCCCGGTATCAAGTATTGGTAATGCATTAGCAGGTAAGATGCCTGGTTTGTCTGCTATTCAGACTTCTGGTCAACCTGGCAGTGATGATCCTACAGTATATGTACGTGGTGTGGGCTCATTGAACGAATCCATGTCTCAGCCTTTGTTTTTGGTAGATGGTGTAGAACGTAGTTTCTTCCAACTCGACCCTAATGAAGTGGAAGATATTACGATATTGAAAGATGCTTCTGCAACAGCTGTATTTGGTGTACGTGGTGCTAATGGTGTTATTTTGGTGACGACTAAACGTGGTCAGGAAGGTAAAGCGAAAGTCAGTTTCTCTACTTCATTTGCTTTGCAGACACCGACTCGTCTGCCTGATTTCGCTAACAGCTATGAATATGCCACAGCATATAATAATGCCCAGCTTCACGACGGATATACCGAAAACGAATTGGCATTCAAGCCAGAAGCCATTGAAGGATTCCGTACTCATAGTAACCCGATAGCTTATCCGGATATGGACTGGATGGACTATTTGGTACGTAATACAGCTTTGCAAACGCAACATAACCTGACTATTTCGGGCGGTTCGCAGAAAATACGTTATTTTGCGTCGCTTGGTGTGTTTACTCAAGACGGACTTTTCAATTGTTATCAAAAAAATTATGATGATAATTACAGCTATAATCGTTATAATTATCGTCTGAATTTGGATGTGGATTTGACAAAAACTACACAATTCCGAGTGAATATAGGTGGACGTGTCAATGATAAGCATACTCCGGGTGTAGATGGTGAATCGGGTTTATCAAATATCGAGACTATTTTTCGTGGTATTTATTGGGCAGTTCCATTTTCTGGTTCAGGTATTGTAGATGGAAAATGGGTATGGGCGGATGCACGTAATATTTCCAATTCTTTTGGTGACATGCGTGATGCCATGTATACTTATTACGGACGTGGTTATGATGTGACTTATGGTAATACATTGAATTTCGACTTTTTACTGGAACAAAAACTCGATTTTATTACTAAAGGTTTAAAGGCTCATGTGAAAGGTGCTTATAACAGTTCCGTATCCCTTACCAAGAAAAGACGTGGAAAGACTCCTCATTACGAGCCGTTGATACAATCCGACGGATCAGTAGTGCTTCGTCGTGTAGATGAAGAAACCGTATTGGGGTATGAGGAAGCTATCGGTCGTGGTAAGGACTGGTATGTGGAGGCTGCTTTGAACTATAAACGTGATTTTGGTAAACATCATGTTTCGGGACTTGTAATGTATAATCAGTCCATCACTTATTATCCTAACGGTCCTTCTGAGTTCTTGTCAATCCCGAGAAGTTATATCGGTTTGGTGGGACGTGCCACGTACGACTATAATACTCGTTATATGTTCGATGTAAATGTGGGTTATAATGGATCGGAAAACTTCGCTCCGGGCAAACGTTTCGGCTTGTTCCCTGCGTTTTCTGTAGGTTGGATAATATCAGAAGAGAGCTTCATGCAACCGGTAAAATCTTTTATGGACTACTTGAAAGTACGTGCTTCTTATGGTATCGTAGGTAATGACCGCGTGAATGACAATTCCCGTTTCCTCTATCTGCCGGACGTATATAATGCTTCCAATGGTGGTTTTTATTTCGGTAGTGGCAGTTCCATCACTACAGGAGCTAACGAAGCAAAAAAAGGAAATCCCAATGTGACTTGGGAAACAGCCGCTAAACAAAACTATGGTATTGATGCTTATTTCTTTAACAGTAAATTGAAAGTAAATTTTGACTACTTCATCGAGCACCGCCGTGACATTCTGACTTCTCGTGGAACTGATCCCGGTTATTTGGCTGTGACGCTTCCTACCGCTAATATTGGTAAGGTTGACAATAAGGGATATGAAATCAACGTAAATTGGAGAGATAATATAAACAAATTGAAATATAATATTGGTTTTAATATCTCACGTACCAAGAACAAGATTGTCTATATGGACGAGGTGACTTATCCGTATGCTTATATGCAACGTACCGGTAAATCTGTTGGTCAATATTTTGGTCGTAAGTTTGCTGGTTACTTCTCCGAGGAGGATGTGGCACGTTATGCTACCGAAGGACATGGAGGTATTCCCGACCACGGCATTACTCCCAAACCCGGCGATGTGATGTATATGGACTTGAATGATGACAAGAAGATAGACCAGAATGATATCACTGCTATTGGTAATACTAATTATCCGCAGTTATCATATGGTATTAATTATGGTATTTCTTATAAAGGATTTGATATCAGCATGACCTGGGCTGGTGCTGCCAAAACTTCGCGTATGTTGGACGACGTTTTCCGTTATCCTTTTGGACAGACTAACCAACGTTCGCTGATGAAATACTTTGTTACCGATACTTGGACACAGAAGGGGGATGCAGCCAAATATCCTGCTATCTCGTTTGTGAACAGAAGTAATAATTACTATGACTCCGATTTGTGGTTACGAGATGCGTCTTACTTACGTTTGAAAAACGTGGAAGTGGGTTACAGTTTCCCAAAGAAGACTTTGGATAAGATGCATTTAGGTAGTTTACGTGTGTATGCTACCGGCTATAATCTGCTTACATTCGATAAATTGGACGTGATAGATCCGGAATCGAAATCTGCTGCAAGAGCCAATTATCCGTTAGTGATGGTTGTCAACTTTGGTTTGAAAGTAGGTTTTTAATTTTAAAAATATAATGATATGAAATCACTTACAAGATATTTTCAAGGATTGATGTTGGGTACTTTATTAGCTACCACAATATCATGCGAGGACTTTGCGCTGGGTGAGAAATTCCTTCAGAAGCCGCCCAGCTCGGATGTCACTATTGATACCATCTTTTCTACGGCGGTATATGCACGTCGGGTATTGTGGAATAGTTATGGTAATTTGCCATATGCTTTTTGGGCAAGCAACAGTTATGGTTTCTCTACCAATATGTGGTTTGGCATTCAAGAAGATTTGACGGATTTGTGTAATTCCGCTTTAACTTGGGATGGTCCTAATAAAGTTTATTACAGTGGTGCTTACAATGCCGGTTCGGAAGAAGCATCCGATGGAGATGGAGGTACTAAATATGGTTTTACCCGGCGTAACAGTTGGAAAAGTATCCGTATGGCTTGGGTGTTTATAGAGAATGTAGACCGTGTACCTGATATGGATGAAGTTGAAAAGTCGCGTTTGAAAGCTGAAGCTAAAATCGTGATTGCTACTCAATATGCCGAAATGCTTCGTCATTTTGGTGGTCTGCCCATTGTAGACCGTGCTATTTCCGCAGAAGACGGTTTGGGATTTCCTGCTCGTGGTACTTTGCAGGAGACGGTGGATTTTATAGTGAAGTTATTGGATGAGGCTATTGCTTGCAAAGAACTTCCTTGGTATGTCACTGAAGATGAATCCGATAACTGGAGTGGCCGCCTGACCCGTGCTTCTGCTATGGGTTTGAAAGTACGTGTACTTTTGTTTGCAGCAAGTCCATTGTTTAATAATGATACGCCCTATTATGTGGGTGAAGCTTCCGAAAAATTGATGACATGGTTTGGGGGATATGATCAAAAGCGTTGGGAAGATGCAGCAAAAGCAGGTGAAGAATTCTTTAAGGCTTTGAATAAGGAAGGTTTTTATGGATTGGTGAAAGCAGGAGAACCACGTATGGCGTTCCGCGACGCTTATTATACACGAGGCACTACAGAATCATTAATTTCTGTACGTCGCCATTATAAGACTAGTAATATTGGTGGTATCATGCAGAGTGCACGTTGGGGTGCTTGGGGAGTTACCAAGGAATACTTTGATATGTTTCCTATGGCAGATGGAAGTGATTTCGACTGGAATAATCAAGAACATACTAAGAACCCGTTTATGAATCGTGATCCTCGCATGTGTGAAACTATTTTGTTGGATGGTGACAAGTTTGGTAGCGGTGTCGCTGCTATATATCGACAATATTCGAAAGATAAGACCAATTATCCGAAAGGCGAACATTATAATAATAAAAGTGTCAGTCTGGATGATAAAGGTCTTACCACTAACGGTTTAACAGCCCGTAAATTTTTGCTTGATCGTCAAGGAGAATGGAGTGGACGTGTCATTCAATGGCCGTTATTGCGTTTGGCTGAAGTTTACCTCTCGTATGCCGAAGCATTGAATGAATGTAACCGTACTGATGAGGCTTATTCTTACATTAATGCGGTGAGAAATCGTGTTGGTTTAGGTAATTTGAAAACAGGTTTAAGTAAGGAAGAATTCCGTGAAGCGGTACTTCGTGAACGTGCTTGTGAATTTGGTTTTGAGGAAGTTCGTTTCTATGATCTTATTCGCTGGAAGCGTGAGGCAGATTTCACAAAGCATCTGCATGGCATTTATTTCTATAAACATAAGAAAACAGGAGAATATTTGTTTGAATTTCCACAACTGAAAGAAAGAGCTTGGCAGAAAGTCGGTGGCTTTTCTCCGAAGTGGTATCTGAGTGCATTCCCTCCCAAAGAGGTGAACAAAGGTTATGGATTGGTCCAAAATCCGGGTTGGGAATAACATAAATTATTATTGAATAAATCATACTATCCTTATGGAAAAGAGTATAAAGCTAATCATTGCAGGGCTGCTGTGTTCTTCCATTGCGGCGGCTCAGGTAGCAGACAGCATACAACATTACGGACGAGGAATCTCGTTCAACAAAAAGGAAGCGACTATCGCCGGTGGCATGGCAACCGCTGATAAACTGAGCCATCGTACCAGTACGGTAGCTTCCAACGCTTTGTTTGGACTGATTCCCGGTCTTCAGGTTCTACAAAATGGAGGAAATGAGTGGGAAAATGGTACTACACTTTATGTACGTGGTGTCGGTACTACCAGTAATAAGAGTCCGTTAATATTGATTGACGGTTATGAACGTAGTATTGATAATCTTGCTGTGCAGGATATTGAATCTGTCAGTGTATTGAAAGATGCCGCTTCACTGGCACTGTATGGTATACGTGGTGCCAATGGTGTGGTTCTTGTCACTACCAAACGTGGTCATGTGGGGAAACCGGTTATTACTTTTGATTATGAATTTAAGATGGGTACTCCGTACCGTTTACCTAAATTTGTGGATGGCTATACTTATGCACAGGCCATGAATGAAGGTTTGAAGAACGATGGTATTACGACCCCTCGTTATAGCCAACGTGAGTTGGACGCTTTTCGTAATCAGACTTATCCGGAGTTCTATCCTAATGTAGATTGGATGGATGAAGCACTTCGCGATCATAGTTTCGGTAATAATGTGAATTTCTCTCTTCGTGGAGGTGGTGATGTCGTACAGTATTTTACTCAGCTGAATTACCTGAACGACAAAGGTATTTTACAGCCTACCGAAGAGAATGAAGGATATTCTACACAGTTCAAATATTCCAAATTGAACTTCTTGACTAATCTTGATATCAAGTTAGGAAATACCACGAAATTGCAACTTAACATGCGTGGTAATTTTGCGGAAGATAATCGTCCTTATACTACGACCGCTGACATTTTCGATATGTTGTACAAAGTTCCAGCGGGTGCTATGCCTATTAAGACTTCTAATGGCCGATGGGGTGCAACTTCTATTTATGGCAGTAATCCGATAGCAATGATTTCCGATACAGGCTATGAACGCGGACAGACCCGTAACCTCTATGCAGACATCAATTTTGTACAGGATTTAAGTTTCATTACTAAAGGTTTGTCTGCTACTGCACGTTTGGGTTTTGATAATGAAGCACGGTATTGGGAACGTAACCAGCATAAGTATGCAACTGAACAGGCTACTATGGGTTGGGATGGTGAAAAAAACTCTTATAAGAAGTTGACTGAAGAAACAGCTTTGGATTTCAGTAGTAGTATCAAGGATGTAGTTCGTCGTCTGACTATCAATGCGCAGGTCAATTATGACCGTACTTGGGGTACTGATCATAAGTTGAACGCTACTGTACTTTATAGTATGGACAAGATGATGAAGCGTGGTCAGAATGCAGGTAGAGCCTTTATGGATATTGTGGGGCATGCTCATTATACCTATAAAAATCGTTATTTGTTGGACTTCTCTTTGACGGGTTCTGCATCCAGTATTCTTGATCCGGATGACCGTTGGGGTGTTTTCCCGTCAATAGGTGCAGGTTGGATTCTTTCAGAAGAAAATGCTTTCAAGGCTGATTGGTTGAATATGTTGAAACTTCGTGCTTCGTATGGTATTGCGGGACGTGCTGACTATGGTGTACAGCTTTTCCGTGGTTCATATAGTGGTGGTGGCAGCTATTATTTCGGTGAAACACCGGCTTCTATCGGTGGTATGAAAGAATCTCGTCTTGCGGTAGATGGGCTGACTTATGAAAAATCACACAAATTGAATGTGGGTATTGATTTCATGGCATGGAACCGCCTTTCTTTATCGGTAGATGGTTATTATGACCATCGTACAGATATTTTAGTAGACGGCGATGGCGCTCTTTCTTCCGTACTGGGTATTGCAGCTCCTGATATAAATAGCGGTATTGTGAATAGTTATGGTGTGGAAGTTGCAGCTAATTGGAATGATAAAATAGGAAATGTTACTTATCAGTTGGGCGGTCAATTCAGTTTCAATCGTAATGAAATTAAAGAGATGAATGAGGTGTATCGTCCGTATGATTATCTGAAACGTACCGGACACTCTGTAAGTCAATATTTTGGTTATGAAGTGGAAGGTATTTACCAAAGTTGGGATGATATTGAAAACCGTGAAGTGAAACAGATATTGGATGAGGTTCGTCCCGGTGACTTGAAATTCAAAGACCAGAATGGTGATAAGGTGATTGACGAGTATGACCAGGTTGCATTGGGTTATAACAATGTATGTCCGGAAATTTATTATGGTTTCAATCTTGGTGCCGAATATAAGGGATTGGGATTTACCGCTTTGTTCCAAGGAATTGCCAATTATAGTCAAATGCTTGATACACGCAGTATTTATCGTCCGTTGGTGAGTAATAATACCGTTTCTCAACATTATTATGATAATCGTTGGACTGAAAGTAATCCCAATGGTAAGTATCCACGTCTCACTTATAATGGTTCCAAGAACAACTATAATACCAATTCTTTATGGGTAGCTGATGCTTCATATCTGAAGTTACGTACGTTGGAGGTGTATTATAATTTGCCACAGAAATGGGTGAATAAGTTGCCTGGTGTGAATTACATGAGGCTGTTCGCTCGTGGACATGATTTATTCAGCATTGACAAAATGGACGGTGTGGTAGATCCTGAAATGACAGGTACCGGTCACCCGTTGATGACTCAATATACATTTGGCGTTAATTTACGTTTCTAATAATTTAAGCGAAATGAAACTTATGAAATTAAAACATATAGCATTACTTATGTCGGTCTGCATCTTGGGCGGATGCGACTTCATGGACTGCGATGAGTCAAACGACTACCAAAAGGAAGACATCTTTACAAGCTTTGAACGTTCTAAAAAGATGGTAACCAATATTTACAGTTATTTGCCTCAAGATTTTTGTAATACGGAAGGTGCTATGCAGGATGCGGCTACAGATGATGCCGTACATGTGTACAAATCCTCAGCCATTCATTATTTTGTAAATGGTACTTGGTCGGCTAATAGACTGGTTGATGATGTATGGAGTCAATACTATAAGGCTATTCGTGCAGCTAATCTCTATCTGAAGGAAGCTGACGGACAAACTTTCGAAGATTGGGAAAATGCCGAAAAGTATAAGGATATGATGAAGGAATTCAATAATTTTCCTTATGAAGTACGTTTTCTCCGTGCGTTTTATTATTTTGAATTGATTAAGCGTTATCATGATGTGCCGTTGGTTACTACTGTTCTTACTCAGGACGAGGTGAACAACTTGGAACGTGAGAGTTGTGACAAGGTGGCAGATTTCATCATAAAAGAGCTTACAGAGATTACTGCTGAGGATAAATTACCTATTACCTATACAGAAGGTTTTGCCAGTAAAGATATTGGCCGTATCACCCGGGGAGCTGCCTTGGCATTGAAGTCCAGAGTGACGCTTTATATGGCGAGTCCTCTCTATTCAGGCGATAATGCCGAGAAATGGAAAAAAGCCGCATCCGCTGCTTACGAAATCATTGGTAATGTTTCTGAGTTGGGTTATAAATTGGTGGATGATCTTACTACTCAGTTCCGTAAAGTGAACAATACATGCGCCGAAGTGATATTAGCCCGTGGTGTAGGTGAAACGGGAGATTTTGAAAAAGCAAACTTTCCTATGGGAGTAGAGGGTGGAAAAACCTCTACTTGTCCCACACAGAATTTAGTAGATGCTTTCGAAATGAAGGATGGATCCAAGTTTGATTGGAATAATCCTACTATGGCAGCTAATCCTTACAATAACCGTGATCCGCGTTTGGCAAGAACAGTAGCTTACAATAATATGAATTGGTGTGGCGCTCCTCTTCAGATATGGGAAGGTGGTGCCAATGGACTTCCTTTGACCAATGCTACCACTACAGGATATTATCTATATAAATATCTTAACCCAAATATTAGTTTTGTATCAGGTTCCACTACTACTAAAGCGCAACATAACTGGGTATTGTTCCGTTATGCTGAAATCTTGTTGAATTATGCGGAAGCAATGGTAAATGCTTTTGGAAATCCTGATTATAAGGATGCAGATTATCCAATGACGGCTCGCGAAGCGGTGAATATGGTGCGTGCACGTGGCAAGGTAGAAATGCCTCCTTATCCTGCTGGTATGACAAAAGCTGATTTCATAGAACGTTTGAAGAACGAACGTCGTGTGGAGCTAGCTTTTGAGGGACATCGTTTTTGGGATGTACGTCGTTGGAAGGATTTGGATAAAACTGCTGATATCTATGGTGTAAAAATCATTAAGAATGAAGCTGAGAAATTTGAATATACTAAGTTCCTGATGGAAACCAGAACCATTACAGATAACTTGTATTTCTATCCGATTTCTAATACAGAGAAATATAAAAATCCTAATTTGGGACAGAATCCTGGTTGGTAATAGTTCTTTGAATAGTATAGATAGATAGGTAAGTAAGTTTGTTTTTGGGATATTAAAACAATATGTATGTTACACAGACCTACGCTACTTTTATGGAGCGTAGGGGCTGTGTAATTAGTTTATAGCATACACTTTTGTACAAATACCTCCACCTTTAGTACAAGTCGGGTTAAAAATCTGATTCGTATTCTTTTATAATACATTTTGTGGATATATTTGCAATGTGATGTTTATACCTTAAATAACCAATCAATAATATCAAAGATGAAAAACCAGTATGTAACTTTAGCTTTACTTTGTCCGGTCATCTTTTCAAGTTTACCAATTAGTGCAAAGGATACGAAAGGTAAGGTCGCTGATCGTGAGAAACCCAATGTTATCATTATTTACGCTGATGATTTGGGATATGGTGATTTGCAATGTTATGGTGCAAAAAATGTAGAAACGCCTAATGTCAATCGTCTGGCAACCGAGGGCATCCGTTTTACCAATGCACATGCGGTAGCTGCAACCAGTACTCCCTCACGGTATTCTCTGCTCACGGGAGAATATGCATGGCGTCGTCCGGATACAGATATTGCTGCCGGTAATGCGGGGATGATTATACGTCCCGAACAATATACTATGGCAGATATGTTTAAACATGCCGGATATGTTACTTGCGCCATTGGGAAATGGCATTTGGGGTTAGGAGACAAAACAGCAATGCAAGACTGGAACGCACCGCTCCCAGCCGCTTTAGAAGATTTAGGATTTGATTATCATTATATCATGGCTGCCACTGCCGATCGTGTCCCTTGTGTATTCATAGAGAATGGTAAAGTGGCTAATTATGATCCTGCAGCTCCTATTGAAGTCAGTTATATCCGCAATTTTCCCGGTGAACCGACCGGTAAAAGCCATCCGGAATTACTTTATAATTTGAAACCGAGTCATGGACATGACATGTCCATTGTAAATGGTATCAGTCGTATTGGCTATATGAAGGGGGGTGGTAAAGCTTTATGGAAAGATGAGAACATTGCTGATAGTATTACTACACATGCCATCGATTTTATTCGGTCGCATAAAGATGAACCGTTCTTCATGTATTTTGCTACCAATGATATTCATGTTCCTCGTTTTCCACACGAACGCTTCCGTGGTAAGAGCGGTATGGGATTGCGTGGCGATGCAATCGTGCAGTTTGATTGGGCGGTAGGACAGATTATGGATGTACTGGATAAACTGGGATTAGCGGAAAATACTTTAATTATTTTGTCTAGTGATAATGGACCGGTAGTTGATGACGGTTATGATGATAAGGCAGAAGAATTGTTGAACGGTCATAGTCCTGCTGGACCGTGGAGAGGGAATAAATACAGTGCTTTTGAGGGTGGTACGGCTGTTCCGGTTATTGTCCGCTGGCCTAAACAAATCAGGAAAAATGCAGAGTCGGATGTGTTGATGTCACAGATAGACTGGATGGCTTCTTTGGGGGCTATGATCGATGCACGGATGCCGAAAGGTAGTGCACCGGATAGTGAAAATCGTTTAGGTAATTTGTTGGGTACAGATATGACAGACCGTCCGTGGGTACTGGAATTAGCTGCTAATCATGTATTGTCTGTACGCAATAAAGACTGGAAATATATTGAGCCGAATGATGGACCTGCCATGATTACCTGGGGACCGAAAATAGAAACTGGTAATTTAAGTGTTCCTCAACTTTATGAAATGAATAAAGTGACAGAGAAAGAAAACGTTGCTTCTCAATACCCTGATAAGGTTTTTGAATTACAGAATGTTCTTCGCAGAGTACGTCTAAAGTAAAAGGAATGATGTAAAATAGTCTTTGTTTTAAATTAAAATAGAAATGAAACCAATTTTATACAAACTTATTTGTAGTTTTCCTGTAACTCTTTTTGCAGGAATAGGTACACAGGTCTTTGGACAGGAACAAAGACCGAACTTAGTCTATATTTTTCCTGACCAATATCGGTTGAATGCGTTGAGTATATGGAGTGATCCGGCATATCGTAATGTTCTGAATACGATAGGTGATCCGGTTCATACTCCTAATTTGGATAGACTGGCAAAGCAGAGTGTTATTTTTAATCGGGCGTGTAGTACTTGTCCGTTGAGTAGCCCTCATCGTGCTATGCTGATGACAGGCGCATTCCCGGAGAAGAATGGAGTACCGGGTAATTGCCATGTGAACAACCAAAACGGTATTCCCGATAGCTTGGTTTGTTTTACTGATGTACTTGCGGAAGCTGGCTATGAAACGGCTTATGTGGGAAAAACGCATTGGCATCGTACGGAGGCCTTGTTTGACAAGGAGAATAATTATGTGGGTACAACTGAAGCGCCTGGCGGACATTGTGTGTATCCATACGATACCTATATTCCTGAAGGAAGAGGGCGTAAGAGTAATAAGTACTGGTTTCAGCAATTGAAAGATAATCATTTTAATGCTACTGCTTATTCCAATCGTCCGGAACTGGTGGGTGGAAAGAAAGATGGTGAGTCGTTCCGTTATCGCCGATTTACTCCAGAGGTTGAAGCGGATGTAGTGATAGGTTATCTGCGGAATAAACAAGGACAGCGAGACGCTTCCAAGCCTTTCAGCTTATTCTGGAGTCTGAATCCGCCTCATACTCCTTATCATAGACTTACGGATTGTAAGGAAGAGGTGTTTGATCAATATTATAAAGATTTGAAACCGGAAGAAGTGTTGTTACGTCCTAATGTGAAGTTTGGCGAGGGTACACAAGTGAAAAACTTGGAGCAACTGACATTTCAGGCAAAAATATATTTCTCTTTGGTGAAGAGTGTGGATGATGAGATAGGCCGGGTATTGAAAGTTTTGGATGAAGAAGGATTGACGGATAATACCATCTTGATATTCGCCGCAGATCATGGGGAAATGATGGGTAGCCACGGACGTATGGCGAAGAGTGTGATTTATGATGAATCGTTTTCTATTCCGTTCTTTATACGTTATCCCGGTCAACTGAAACCGGGAGTGAACGATCTGATGTTGGGTGCTACGGATATTATGCCTACTTTGCTGGGGATGATGAACCTTGAAGACAGGCTTCCCGAAACGGTGAAGGGAAAAGATTATTCACAAGGTATTCTTACAGGTAAATATAAAACGGTGAAGAAACCTGTTTCTCAGTTTTTCTATCAGCAGAAGGAGAAAGGTGTACGTACTGACCGCTACTCGTATTTGGTGACAAAGGATGGAAATTATCAACTTTTTGACAATCTGAAGGATCCTTATCAGATGCATTCTTTGAAAATAGAGGAAATTCCGTCGAATCAGGCAAAGTTACTGAAAAAGGAGCTTGGAAACTGGTTGAAGGTATCGGAGGATGGCTGGGCCAAGGAGCGGAAATTTCCGGATAAGATAATTTATTAAATAAATGATACCATGAGAAAATTAATATTATTGATTTTTACACTTTTGTGTGGCGCTTCCACATTTGCTTATACAGAACGTAACTTGCTTCAGAAGCAAGCAGATCTGAACTACTTAAAGGATGTGTTGGTTTTGAATCAACAATGGGTAACATACCCCGATTACTCCGATCGTGATGGTTGGGATGCATTCTTAGGAACGTTTAAAGATGATTATATCCGCCGGGGAGAAAAATTACTCGATTATCAATGGCAGGTAGTGAAGGCCACTGATTATCTCGCTTTTGAACGTACCGGTGATCGCTCGATAATGGAAAAACCTTTCGGAGCAAATAATAATGCCATTGCCAGTCTGTTGATGGCGGAACTTGCAGAAGGAAAAGGAAGATTTATTGATCAGTTAATAAATGGTGTATTCCATACTTGTGAAATGACTTCATGGGCTCCTGCCGCTCATCTCGTTATACAGCCTTCTTCCCGTTCGTTACCTACCTACGATTATCATGTGATTGATCTTGTCTCTGGAGATCTTGGTGGATCATTGTCGTGGGTTTACTATTTTATGCGTGATTCATTCGATAAAGTGAACCCGGAGATCTCACGTCGATTACGCCATGAGTTACAAATCCGTATTCTTGATCCTTACATGAACAATGATTCGTTTTGGTGGATGGCACGTAATTATAAAGGGCGTATGCTTAATAACTGGAATCCTTGGTGTAACAGTAATGTCCTGATGTGTTTTATGCTTCTTGAAAATAATCGAGATACGCTGGCCAAGGCTGTATATTTGACAATGGAATCGGTAGATAAATTCCTGAACTACATCAAGGCCGACGGTGCCTGTGAAGAAGGTCCGTCTTACTGGGGACATGCTGCCGGAAAGACGTTGGATTATTTGGAACTTCTTTCTGATATTACCGGAGGAAAGATTAGTATCTTTCGGGAACCAATGATAAAAAATATGGGTGAGTATATTTCCCGCTCTTATGTGGGAAACGGTTGGGTAGTGAATTTTGCTGATGCTTCAGCCCGTGGTGGTGGCGATGCATATCTTATCTATCGTTTCGGTAAAGACGTAGGAAGTGATGAATTAAAAAGTTTTGCCGCTTTGATGCGTAAATCACCTTCGTTACCTTCGAATGGCAGAGACATTTTCCGTACCTTGGCTTCCATAGCCATTGCCAAAGAATTACAACGGGAGGAAGCTGGTCATGAGAACCGTACTTTCACTTGGTATCCTGAAACTGAGTTTTGTTATCTTTCTACTAAAGAGGGGCTATTCCTTGCAACTAAGGGAGGGCATAATGGCGAAAGCCATAATCATAATGACGTAGGTACTTGCTCGGTATGGTTCAATCAGACCCCGATATTGATAGATGCCGGAGTAGGAACTTATACCCGACAGACATTTAGTGGAGAGCGTTATTCTATTTGGACGATGCAGAGTAATTATCACAACCTGCCTATGATAAACGGAATTCCCCAAAAGAACGGAAAAAACTATAAAGCGACTGGCGTAAAAGCTTCTAAGAATAGTTTCTGCGCTGATATAGCAGCTGCTTATCCCAAGGAAGCAAAAGTAAAAAAGTGGATACGTTCTTACAAAGTAAAAGGTAATCAAGTTCAAATCAATGATGTGTTTGATTTGGAAGAAGCGGTCGCTCCCAACATCATTAATTTCATGACATGGGGAAAAGTAGACAATTCAGAAAAAGGTAAAGTTTATATTCAGGTAAATGATGTGAAAGCCCAATTATTGTATGATGCAAATAAGTTTGAATTGGATGTTGAACCAAAAGAACTGACTGATTTAAAATTGTCGAATGTATGGGGAAAAACTATTTACCGGTTATCATTCAAAGCAAAACAACAATCTGATAAAGGTAACTATACGTTTACGATAAAATAACTACCTTAGATTATTACTAAATAAAAACACTTATGAAAATAAATTTAAAGAAATTATGTGTGTTGGGAAGTCTTCTAGTGGAATTCTCCGGCGTATATGCTCAATCTTTTACATGGATTAGCAGTACAGATAATGATGTTTGGAAAGAGACTAAAACCAAATTACAAGCCAGTAGTCCAAATACGCCTTTATTGTCGGTAAATGGTACTGAGAATATCCAAGTATTCAAGAAGTGGGGAACTTGTTTTAATGAATTAGGCTGGGACGCTCTCAATATGTTACCTCTTGAAGAACAGGATGTAATTTTAAATAATCTGTTTTCTCCGGATGGAGATTTACGTTTTTCCATGGGACGTATTCCAATGAATGCCAACGATTATGCCCGTGACTGGTATAGTTGCGATGAAGTACCTGGTGATTTTCAGTTGAAATATTTCAATATCAATCGTGATAAAACAACACTAATACCTTATATAAAAAGAGTACAACAAGTTAATTCCAATATTACTTTTTGGGCTTCTCCTTGGTCACCTCCTTCGTGGATGAAAGTTAATCATTACTATTCCGTGAGAAGTAATGCTGAAGTAAACCAATTGCCGGCTAAGCATGAGATAGCTCTTTATGAAGGTACTGACAACGTGAATAAGAAGTTTTATCCCAAGCAAGTAGCGGTCAATGATTATTTTATTCAAGATCCCCGCTATTTGCAAGCCTATGCCAATTACTTTTGTAAATTCGTATCTGCTTATCAAGAAGAAGGAGTTACTATTTCCCGCGTGATGTTCCAAAATGAACCGTGGGCCTATTCTATTTATCCGGCTTGTGCATGGACTCCTGAGGGTATTATTCGTTTCAATGTGGAATATTTTGCACCGACCATGAAGAAACATCATCCCAATGTTCAAGTTTATTTGGGGACGCTTAATACAAATCGTATTGAACTGGTGGATAAGGTTCTTTCCGATCCTCGTATGAAAGATACCGTTGAGGGTATCGGTTTTCAATGGTGGGGAGGACAAATTCTTCCTGAAATTCGTAAAAAGTATCCAAATTATAAATATATGCAAACTGAAAACGAATGTGGTTCTGGTACATTTGATTGGAAGGCAGCAGAGCATACTTTTAATTTAATCAATCACTATTTAGGAAATGGTTGTGAGGAATATACTTTTTGGAATGCTATTCTCTGTGATGCAGGAACAAGTGGTTGGGGTTGGAAACAGAATGCATTAATCCGTGTAGACTCGAAGACAGGTTCTGCGATCTACACTCCGGAATATTATGCAGTGAAACATTTTAGCAACAAGGTGGTTGCGGGAACCAAAGTATTGCATTATAAGGAAAAAGGTGAAGATAAACTACCTGTTATTATATTCCTTACACCGGAGAATAAATATTTGGTGGTAGCCGGTAATTTCAATGATGAACCAAAGAGTTTGACTCTGCAATTGGGTGATAAGTATTTAGATGTAACTTTAAAAGCACACTCTTTCAATACGTTTAGTATGAAATAATTTTCTACATTTGTAGACGAATTTTGTTAATACATAATTATCGACAAATAAGGTTTTAAGGGGAAATAAAAAATTAAAGCCTAAAGTAATTAAGAATATTATGAAAAAGAAAGGAGCAATTTTGTTTCAGGGCATCTGTACCCTCCTAATTTTGTTTACCTTTATAGGTAGAACACAAGCACAAATTTACACTGTAGAAAATCGGTATATTGCACGTACACTTCAAGTGTCCGATGGGGTATTGTCTACTAAGGTTCTTTTAAATAAAGAAGCTGGGACTAAATTGCTTCCTATTAATTGTGATGAGTTTTTGTTACATCTAACCTTATTGGACCATACGGAAAAGGTATTGTCCAATAAGGATTTTAAGGTTATTTCGGTTTCTACATATACAAATCCGGTATATTCTCAAAGTAAAGGATATAAATTTCTGTTACAGGATAAGAAAAATAATATATCATTAACTGTTTGTTATGAATTAGCTAAGGAGGATACTTATTGCCGAAAACATATTGAGATTAATTCTGGGCAAGATATAATTTTGAAAAAAATAGATGTAGAGGCTATATCTTTTAAAGATGCTTACCAGAACTATACTCTCAAACAACTTACTGCTAAGGGGCCTTCTCAATGGAAGCCGGGATTGGGACAGCCGGTTTATACTACCCGGACTGCTACTTTCTGGGGAATTGAGTTTCCTGCTTCACGCAATGAGGTAAACAAGCAAAAGGTAACATGTGGGTATTTGTCAGGAAAATCCATAAAAAAAGGTGAACTTTATATCTCTTACAATAGTGTAGTTGGTGTCAGTGATGATCCACAATTTATGGATGATGCTTTCTACTCTTACATTGACAAAATCAGAAAACGTCCTTTTCGGTTACAAATTCAATATAACAGTTGGTTTGACTATTCTAAAAGGGTGGCTAAAGAAAACTTTATCCGTAGTGTGGCTATTGTCAATGATGAGTTGGTGGTAAAAAGACATTGCCAACCTCTCAATGCTTATATCATTGATGACGGTTGGGAGGATGTTAGTAAGAATGCAGATTGGTCGGACAAAGTATGGACTATCAATGATAAGTTTCAGCCGGACTTCTCCGATTGTTTCCGAGCAGTGAGGCAGAGGAACTCCAAACTGGGTGTATGGTTAAGCCCGGGTTGTCTTTTTGGAGCACAACCCATCATTCCACGGATGAAGGATTTTGGTTACAAAGCGCTTTCTATGGGAATGTCTATGACGGATAAGAAATATATGCAGAAATTGGAAGAACGCATATTAGAGTTGGCAAAAATGGGTATATCTTATTTTAAGTTTGACGGTATATTCGGACATCTCAATATACGTGATTTTGATATCAACGATAATCCATTTCCATCGTCTAATGATGTAAGATTGAATGAGGCGCGCTTCGATGTGCAAAAAGAACAATACCTTGTTGACGGAACCGAACAGCTTATGCAAATATTCAATAAATTGCATGAAGTCAATCCTGAAATATTCATCGCTATAACTAATGGGGCTTATCTCAGTCCTTGGTGGTTACAATATGTTGATATTGTTTGGCTTATCAATGCCGGTGATGCCGCCAAAGGCGATGACCGTACTGGCGAATTGGTTTATCGTGACCGTATCTATCATCAGATATGGGAGGAAGAAAATACGAAATTTCCGATGAACGCTATCTTCAATCATGAACCGAAGAAAACGACATCCAATGAAGAACCTGAGGTTTTCAGAGACTATCTGTTTATGAATTTGAGTCGTGGAACAGGTTTTGTGGAGTTGTATATTAAAACCGACAGCCTTTCTTCTATAGACTGGGATATTTTGGCAGATGGATTGAAATGGGTTCGTCAAGTATATCCAGCTTTTAAACATGTACGTATGCATGGGGGAGTACCGCAAAAAGGGGAAGTATATGGATATACTGCTTGGACTGATAATCGAGGATATCTTTCTATTCATAATCCTTCGGACCGACCACAGATATATCATATAACGTTAGATCGAAAATTGGGTTTAAATCCTCAAAAACGAGGTAAATATCAGGTTAGTTCACCCGTAGTTAATTTGCCTGATAATTTAGCTAAAGAGTATAAGTATGGCGAAACCATTTCTTTGGCTCTTGCTCCGAAAGAGGTAATTCTTCTTGATTTTATACGTTAAACGAAGAAATGTTAAAACATTTTCAAATGAGAAAGATATTCTCTATAGTATGTTTATTTTCTCTTTTATTATCTTTTACAAAGGTTAAGATACAAGATACTGCTATATCTCATCTTTCATCTTATGTCAATCCGTTTGTTGGAGCAACCACGAATACTAAGGATGCTAAAAGTTATCATGGATTAGGAAAAACATTTCCAGGCGTAACGGCACCTTTCGGTATGGTACAAGTAAGCCCAAATACGATTACGGGTGGAGATAACGGAAGTGGATATAGTTATGAGCATACTTCAATAGAAGGGTTTGCTTTCACACAAATGTCTGGTATAGGTTGGTATGGCGATTTGGGTAACTTTTTGGTGATGCCGACAATTGGAAAACTGAAAACCTTTGCTGGAACTTTGGATAATCCGGATGAAGGATATCGTTCTCGTTATGATAAACACAGTGAAGTGGCTTCTGCTGGATATTATTCTGTTGCCCTAACTGATTATGGAATTCATGCGGAAATGACGGCGTTACCCCATAGTGGTATGCTACGTTTCACTTTCCCAAAAAGTAGAGATGCGCATATTCAAATAGACCTGGCGCGGCGTGTCGGTGGAACTTCTGTAAAACAATATGTTGAGGTGGTAAATGACCATACTATAAAGGGTTGGATGAAGTGTCCTCCCGAAGGCGGAGGTTGGGGAAATGGTAACGGTAAAGCAGACTATACGGTGTATTTCTTTGCTGAATTTTCTAAATCTTTCAAATCTCATGGTATCTGGACAGCTGATATACCTGACAGTTGTAATCGGAAACGTGAAGATATAGAAAGTGAAAACTATCGTAATTTAATACGCCAATCCAAAGTTATTCCTTCTGCGATTGTTTATGAAGGAAAGCATATCGGATTCTATGCCGATTTTGATACCCGGAAGGATGAAAAGATTATTCTGAAAAGTGGAATTTCATTTACTTGTATGGAGAATGCGGAAGAAAATCTGTATACAGAAATGAAAGGTTGGGATTTTGATAAAGTATATAGAACCTGTACCGAACTGTGGGATAAAGAATTGGCAAAGATAACTGTCGAAGGAGGTACTGAGGAAGAAAAAGCCATCTTTTATACAGCCTTATATCATACTTTAATCGATCCACGTATTTGCAGTGATGTAAATGGGGAATATTGGGGGGCTGATAATCAAGTTCATCGGACTGAAAGCTTTAATAAGCGTACGATATTCAGTGGTTGGGATGTTTTTCGTAGTCAAATGCCTTTGCAGACTTTGATAAATCCTGCCTTAGTGAATGATTTAATCAACTCATTGGTCGAGATTGGAGAACAAAGTGGAAAGAAATATTTGGAACGTTGGGAGTTTTTGAATGCCTATTCTGGATGTATGATTGGAAATCCGGCAATTTCGGTTCTATGTGATGCCTGTTCTAAGGGCATACATAATTACGATATAGAAAAGGCTTATCAGTATGCTTTGAATACTTCTAAATTGTTTGCTAATAATGAACATGGTTTTACTTCCGATAAAAAGAGTGTATCCAAAACTTTGGAATATGCTTATTCCGACTGGTGTATGGCTCGTTTGGCAGAATGGTTAGATAAAAAGGAAGATAGTGCCTATTTTGATAAACGTGCTCAATCTTATACTACCGTGTTTGATCCTGATTTTGGTTGGTTCCGCCCGCGTGATGTGGATGGTAATTTTATGCCATTGCCCGAAACAGATCGCTTAGATAAATGGTATGGTTATGGTTGTGTAGAAAGTAATGTTTTCCAGCAAGGATGGTTTGTTCCCCATGATGTGCCAGGTTTAGTCTGTTTATTGGGTGGTCGTGATAAGGCTCTGGTTAAATTGAATGAGATGTTTGAGAAGGCTCCTCGTGATTATCTTTGGAATTCCTACTATAACCATGCTAATGAACCAGTACATCACATGCCTTTTTTGTTTAATCATTTAGGGACTCCCTGGCTCACTCAAAAGTGGACGCGTGATATATGTCGGAATGCCTATCATAATTCAGTGAATGGCTTGGTCGGGAATGAGGACGTAGGACAAATGTCCGCGTGGTATGTTCTGGCTGCTGTTGGTATTCATCCGATATGTCCCGGTGATACCCGTTATGAAATAACCAGTCCAGTTTTCAATAAGGTAGATATAAAGTTGGACTCTCGGTATGCTTCCGGTACGCAGTTTACTATAGAGGCAGTCAATAATAGTCCTGAGAATATATATATTCAAAACGCCGTACTCAATGGAAAACCTTATCACAAGTGCTATCTGACACATGATGATATTGTACGAGGAGGAAAATTAATTCTCACAATGGGGGCATGCTCTACTGAGTGGGGACATTAATTATGGCTTAACTTTAAACTTAATATGATGTTAGAATCTTTTGTCTTTAAGCACTTGTCAGTCAGAACTGTATTACTTTCTACTTCTTTCCTGTATGTTTCTTTTGTACAAGCACAGGAAAAGAAGAATGTATTATTTATCATAGTGGACGATTTGCGTCCTGAACTGGGATGCTATGGTAGCGAAGCAGCTATTACACCCTTCATAGATGGATTGGCAGCTCAATCGGTTATTTTTCAGAATGCCTATTGTAATGTGCCTGTCAGTGGAGCTTCCCGTTCTAGTCTGCTTACCGGAGTTTATCCGGATATAACCCAAAAACGTTTTGTGGATGCCGAAACTTGGTCACAAAAAGATTTACCGGGTGTTATTACTCTTCCGCAAGCTTTTAAGAATGCCGGATACTATACAATGTCCGTGGGTAAAGTGTTTCATCACTTTAATGACCGTACAGACAGTTGGAGTGAATTTCCCTGGATTGTAAGTCCTGCCAGTGGAGACTGGGCGCTGTACAACAAGTGGCATGTGTGGAAAAATGAGATTCCTGAAGAAGAACTGCATCCCCAAAGTCATAGAGGTCCCTATTGCGAAGGGGCGGATGTACCCGATAGCTGTTATGAAGACAACAAAATTGCCAGGAAAGCTGTAGCCGAACTGGGCAGATTAAAAGAAAAAAAGCAGCCTTTTTTTCTGGCAGTAGGTTTCCGGAAACCTCATTTACCTTTCATTGCTCCCCAAAAGTATTGGGATTTATATGAACGTGAAGATATAAAGATAGCAGATAACCGTTATCGTTCCGAAAACTTACCGGAACAGGTCCAGAATTCCCGTGAGATTTTTCAGTATACTCATGTTGGTAATACTTCTGATGAGGGTTTCCATCGTGAAGCCCGCCATGCTTATTATGCTTGTGTTAGCTTTATAGATACGCAAATAGGTATTGTACTCAATGAACTAAAACGTTTGAATTTGACAGACAATACCATTGTCGTTCTTTTGGGCGATCATGGTTGGCATTTGGGCGAGCATGATTTTTGGGGTAAACATACTTTGTTTAATCAAGCTACGCATGCTCCTTTCATGGTAAGTTATCCGGGTGGTATGCATGGAAGCAGTAGTAGTATAGTGGAGTTTGTAGATATTTATCCCTCTTTATGCGAAGCTTGTGGCATTTCTCAACCCGGGCATTTGCAAGGTCGAAGTTTTTTGCCTACTTTGAAAGATCCGAAAAAGAAACATCGCGATCATGCCTTTATACAATGGGGAAAAGGGGTAAATTTAGTTACATCGGACTATAGTTATGCGCAGTGGTATGATAGTTCACAGAATATTGTAAGCGAAATGTTATTCGATCATCGGAATGATCCGGAAGAGAATAAGAATGTCGCTGGTGAAAATAAATACTGTAAGTTGATAAAAAAGTTTCAGACTGATATAAAGAAGGAACAAGAAGAAACTCTTCCTTTGAAATAGAAATCTAAAAGATCTTTGATTAAATAAAAAAACACAGATATCATGAAAATTATTAGAACTCATCTGTTGGCAGTAGTTCTTTTTCTGCCTGTGCTTACCTTTGCACAAAATATAATTCCTGAACCGGCACAATATCGTCCGGCAAAAGGACAGTTTACATTGACTCCTGCTGAAAATAAAGCATTTGAAATGCAAAATATTCTTCCTGGAAGAGTCGTGCAACGCATAACATCGAGTTGTACAACCAATACCGATGAGGCTTATCGTTTGGAGATCACTTCCGATTCAGTCTTTATTCAGTCTGCTACTTCTACCGGGGCATTTCGTGCGGAGGAAACTTTAAAACAACTCTTGCGCTCAGGAAAAGGTATTGCGAAGGCTTGTGTCATTAATGATGAACCTCGTTATAGTTGGCGTGGATTTATGCTTGATGAAAGCCGCCATTTCTTTGGAAAAGAGAAAGTCAAACAATTGCTCGATGTTATGTCTTCTCTCCGTCTGAATGTTTTTCATTGGCATCTGACGGATGAGCCGGGTTGGCGTATTGAAATCAAGAAATATCCGTTATTGACGAAGATTGGTGCAAAAGGCAACTGGCACGATCCGGAAGCACCTGCAACTTTCTACACACAGGAAGATATTAGAGAGGTGGTTACCTATGCTGCCGCACGTCATATAATGGTAGTACCGGAATTTGATATGCCCGGACATGCTGCTGCTGTTTGCCGTGCTTATCCAGAGTTATCCGGTGGCGGTGAAGGTCGGTGGAAAGGTTTTACTTTTCATCCCTGTAAAGAAGAAACCTTTCGTTTCATCAGTGACGTGCTGGATGAACTTATCACCTTGTTTCCTTCTCCTTACATTCATATTGGTGGTGATGAAGTACATTTCGGTAATCAGAGTTGGTTTACCGATCCACAGATACAGCAATTTATCAAAGACAAACAATTGTTGAATGAAACTGGGTTGGAGCAATATTTTGTGCGCCGTGTAGCAGATATTGTAGCTTCTAAAGGTAAAATCATGATTGGCTGGGACGAAATTGTAGATGCCGGTGTGTCGCCAGACAAAGCTGTAGTAATGTGGTGGCGTCACGATCGTCGTCATCAATTATTGAAGGCATTGGAGGCGGGCTATCGTGTCATAATGACTCCTCGTCGCCCTATGTATGGCGATTTTGTGCAATATTCCACACACTCAGTTGGACGCTACTGGGACGGATATAATCCGATTGTCGATGTCTTCTCTTTCCCGCAACCGATAGAACATCTGCTTAAAGGATATGAAAAACAAATTATGGGTATGCAATTCTCTCTTTGGACTGAACGTGTTGCTGATGTAAAACGTTTGGACTTTATGGTCTTCCCGCGTCTCATTGCCCTTGCCGAAGCTGCTTGGACACCTGGTGTACGCAAAGATTATAGTCGGTTTATGCGACGATTGCCCTCTTTCCTGCGTTGGCTCGATACCAAAGACATTTACTATTTCGATCCGTTTGCTCCTGAAAGACGGCCGGAACCCACCGCTCCCGAGAAAGAAGATGTGCTGCAGAATGGATGACAATCCTGGGAGGTTTACAGTGAAGACAATAATGAAAAAAGTTATCGGGTATCAGCTGAGTTTGCAGGTAAGCAAATAGATGCCGTGTATGATGATACACCTCAAAATCTGGTACAGGATATCCGCTTCACCCAAAAGGGGCAGACATTATATGTGATTGAAGTATTCGTAAAAACTTTGCAAAAGACTAAATATCCTGCGAAAGCGTTGTCTTTATTAGGGTGCGAGTCACGGATACAGTGGAAACAGGATAAGAAGGGCGTGAAGATTACGTTGCCAGAGTCAGTAAGGCAGCAGGACAATACAATTCCGGCTTATGTATTTACGGTGGAATTAGCGAATAATAAATGAGAATATAATAAGAAGAAGTAAAACTTCCTGTTTTGAAGCGAAGAACTCTTTTTCCGTGGAATATCGGGAAAGAATTCTTCGCTTTGTTTTATTGGTTGGGATATCTGTTATTCTTTCACCTTTTCATAATCAAAATACCTGAAGTCGGCAGTTCCCTTTGATGTCGTATCACCCGCCACGGCATACAACCCCAACAAGATACCTGTGAAACCACCTGCTGTTTCTGTACTGATGTAACGGGTATTTATCTTTCCCAATTCTCGGAAGTTTTTTCCGTCTGTGGCATATTCAAAGATATAAAGCTCATTGTTTCCTTTTACACGGAGTTGTACCTCTTTACCTTGAGGAAGAATAATCTCTTTCTCGGTGTGGGTAAGTATATTTAGTTGATAACGTAGGGATACGGCTTGCTTGCCGTCCGGTAGTTGTTTCACAAAGAGGTCGTAATGCGATGGTTCGAACATATAAACGGTGAGTCCGGCTTCATCACCTTCGATAGCTTTCTGTAATTGTACGGAAGTGGTGGCGATGAAGTTGATATCCTCTTGTCGGCGACCTATGAAAGTGGGGCTGTCATCATTGGCATTCAAGCTTACAGGGGTAGCTTTCAGCCGGAGTTTGTCTGAAGTGAACGTGTAGTTCTCAGGATGATAGTTACGGATATATATCCATTCAGGACTTAATTTCCCGTTTTTGAAATTAGTACGTACAGGTTGGGTCGTAAAAGGTTGTTGAGGCAGGGTAGGCACATCCATTTGTAACTTGATTGTTCCATCACCGTTTACTACAGGCCAGGCATTTGTTTCCCAACATACCGGGGCGAGGAAAGTTTCACGTCCCAAAAGATGATGCATACCGCTTTGCGGGCGGAAAGCGAGACATACCATCCACCAACTTCCGTCGGGAGCTTGCACAAGATCGGCATGTCCGGTGCCTTGTATCGGGTTGCTTTGCGCATTTTTGTTGATATGCGTTAGGATGGGATTTGCGGGATTACTGTCGTAAGGGCCTTCGATGTTACGGCTTCGGGCAATGGTGACTTTGTGCCCGTATTCCGTTCCGCCTTCCGATATCAGCAGATAATACCAGCCATCTTTCTTGTAGATATGTGGTCCTTCGGGATGGCGTCCGCCTGTACCGTTCCAGATACGTTTGGATGGCGTCAACTGTTCTCCCGTCATCGGGTTGATCTCACTTAACCAGATGCCTATGTCGGGATTACTGACCAGATAACATTTATCATTCTCAAAATAAAGCGAAGGGTCGATACCTTCTTGTTTCAGCCAGACGGGTTCAGACCATTCGCCATGCGGGTCGGTGGTATGAACAATGAAATTACCTTTATCCGAAACATTGGTGGTAATCATATAGAACATGCCGTCATTATACCGGATAGTGGGGGCATAGATGCCACCCCATGCACTGGCGCCATCAAGTTTTAATTGCGAAGGACGAGTCAGGCAATGTCCTATCTGTTCCCAATGGATGAGATCTTTGCTATGAAACAGCGGTACGCCGGGGAAATATTGAAAACTGCTGTTAACCAAATAGAAATCATCACCTGCACGGCAAACGCTCGGGTCAGGATGAAATCCGGGAATTACAGGGTTTTGAAAACCTTGTTGGCTTTGAGAGAAAACGGATAGGCTGATTACCAGTCCGAGAAATAACATCATCTTTCTCATAATGTACATTGTGTTTTTAATAGTTTATCAGATGAAAGGATAACTTCTTTTCTCACAAATATAGGGCATTTCGGAGGGATTGGCAAGTAGTTTGGTGGAGGTATCCCTTAATAATAACCATTTATCCCATACCGGTAACAAATGATACCCTTCCGGGTAACATATCATCGATCTGGTGTGTGGGTTTTCCGTTACCTTTGCCTTCAGTGAGATTAACCGTTAAAGCATAATACGTAAAAACATGAAGAATATCATTAAAAAGTCCAATGCCTGTCTGACATTTATAGCTTTCTCTTTTTTCTTATTAGTTGCGGCGTGTTCCAGTGACGATGAACAGGTGGAACCGGTAGTTAAAATTCCCGATACAGTATTAAGCTCCGGAATGACTTTTGCCGGAACAGAGGGTATGCAGATATTGAGTATACAAACTAATGTAACATTAGAAGTGACTTCTGATAAGGATTGGTGTACTGTAACCTATAAAAATACAACTGCCCATGGAATTGCTTCCTATCAAGTAAAGTTGGATGCTAATCCTGATGCGACGGAACGCACGGCTTCTATTATGGTAAAAGTGAATGATACAAAGATAGGGACAATCAATGTTGTCCAAGAAGTTGCTCTCTTGGAACCGACACCTGATCCGGAACCAGGTCCACTTCCTGATATCGGGATGAACAGTGATGCTAAGGTATTAGCTGCCAAGATGTATGCTGGTATTAATATAGGTAATACTTTGGAAGTACCCAAAGGTCAAGACTGGGGTAACAATGCAACCGTTTCGGCGGCTTATATCAATGGGTTGAAAAAACTCGGTTTCAATGCAGTCCGCATCCCTTGTGCATGGAGTTCTCATGCAGATGTATCTACTTATCAGATAGATGCGGAATGGCTCGATAAAGTGGCTGAGGCGGTAAATCTTTGTATCTTGAATGACATGTATGCCATTATCAATATCCACTGGGATGGCGGTTGGCTCGAAGATAATATTCTTGGTGGTTACAGTGAAGTAATCAATGCAAAGCAAAAGGCGTTATGGACACAGATTGCCACTAAATTCAAAGAGCATGATGAGCATCTGCTTTTTGCAGGATGTAACGAGCCGGGAATGAATGAAACCAGTAACGGGACAGGGTTTAAAGCGGCTTCCGTAGAGACTATTATGAAATATGAGCAGACATTTGTGGATGCCGTACGTGCCACAGGTGGAAATAACGCATCACGCTGCCTTATTGTGCAAGGACCTGCTACAAGAATATCAGATACTTGTAATGATGGATACGGTTTTTCAATGCCTACAGATGACGTCCCTAATCGCCTGATGCTGGAAGTTCATTTCTACGATCCCTATAATTTCTGTTTGATGGAGAAAGATGAGAGTTGGGGTAAAACATTCTGGTATTGGGGTGAACCGAATCGCGTAAGTGGATCGGAGCATAATCCTATCTGGGGAGAAGAAGAGTATGTGAAAGAGCAGTTCCAACTGCTGAAGATCCACTTTGTAGATAAAGGTTATCCGGTGATTATCGGCGAATACAGTGCGATGAAACGTACGGTCGCCGAAAATCAGGAGAAACATAATCAGAGTCGTGCCTATTGGAATGAGATCATTACTCGTGAAGCGAAAAATCATGGTATTGTGCCTTTTTACTGGGAAACAAATGGAGATATAAACCGTAGTACCGGCAAAGCGAGAGAAGTTTATGCCATTGATGGCATTATGAAAGGAGCTGCTGCGGGTACGTACCCTTATTGATTTGAAGATAATGGTATTAGTTCAATAAAGGTTTCATCATAAGTTATCTAAGGATTATAGATTGTTAATACAGGTTTTTTTTTGATTGGTTCGGGGGGGTATATCCGTGATGGAGGTGCTCCCTCATTTCGTCCCCCGGATAGTAAATATCCGGTATTGAATGATACTAAAAATAACATCATCTCTTGCTTATCCGCCTGCTTTTTGCTTCATTTGCAAGAGAATAGAATTGTTCCTATATCTGATATTATGAAGAGAATACAAATATTCATCCTATGGGTCATGGTGCTGTACTTACCTGTTGCAGCCCACGACTATATGTTCAAACATCTGGAAGTAAAAGACGGACTTTCCAATAATCAGGTTAATTCCATTTACAAAGATTCCAACGGTTTTATGTGGTTTGGTACAGCTTCGGGGCTGAACCGGTATGACGGTTATAGTATTAAAGTCTATCGTAGTAGGCAAGATGATGAGAAGTCCTTGCCGGACAGCTATATAGAGAAAATACAGGAAGATGCGGCAGGAAACCTTTGGTTGGAAACAGGAGCGGGTTATGCCATCTATAACAGTGTTTCGGATGATTTCAACCGTGATGTGGAAACGTGGATGTGGAATATTGGCATTGTGGGAAGACCTACTCTTATTTATATCGACAAGGAGAAAGACTTCTGGATATATGTGATGGGCAAGGGTGTCTATCGGTATAAAATGGGTGATAAGGATGCTGAAATCGTAAAAATAGCTGATAAGAAGTTCCTGTCGACAGAAATTACCGATATCATTGAATGTAGTGAAGGTATCTTGCTGGTTAATGTGAACGGTGTGATAGCTTGTATTGACAATGAGAAACTGGAACCTAAATGGATGAACGAGGATATTGCGGAAGAATGGGGTAATGGCCGGAACATTGTTTTTACTTTTTTCGTGGACCGTAACGAGCGGGTATGGATATACAGTATAGAAGGAATGTGGATTTATAGCCTTTCAGGAAAGGTTTGGGAGTCACGTTCCATCAGAGGAGATACTTACGATGCCGTGCGGGCTTTGGCGCAGGATAAAAACGGACGGATATGGGTGGGACGAGATCAGGATGGCATTGAAGTGATTGATGAGGATGCCGTTCACCTAAAATTGGTGAATGATGCCGGTAATGACCGTACCTTATCCAATAATACGATTACGGCGCTCTATGAAGATGCTTCAGGTACAATGTGGGTGGGTACTTATAAGAAAGGTGTTTCATTCTATAACGAGAGTGCCTTTAAATTCGGTAACGTCAATGTGGGAGACGTCAACTGTGTGGAAGACGGTAAAAATAATATTGTTTGGTTGGGAACCAACGATACGGGGTTGGTGCGTTGGAATATGGAGACGGGAGAGCGGAAAGTCTTTTCGCATATGGCCGATACAAACTCTATTTCCAGTAATGTGGTTGTTTGTCTGTTGCAAGGTAGTGACGGTAAATTATGGATAGGGACCTTTTGGGGTGGATTGAACTGTTACGATGGTAATCGCTTTATTCATTATCGTGCAGGTAAAGGGCATGGAGAAGAAAATACGCTGGTTTATGATAATGTTTGGGCTTTGGCGGAAGATGCCGAAGGCCATATCTGGATTGGTACACTGGGGGGAGGTATACAATGCCTGCACCCTACAACCGGTAATTTTGAAACGTATTATACAGGTAACTCTGATTTGGTATCTGATTATATCTCTTCCATTTGTGTGGGGCGTAATCATACGCTGATTATCGGAACCTCGGCAGGTATGGCTATCATGGATTTGAATACGAGGAAGATAACCAACTTTACGGGAACAAAGTCGGGGAAGGAACGGTTTTCCAATCAGAATATAAGCCAAGTCTATGAAGATAGTCGCGGTCTGCTTTGGGTAGCTACGCGTGAGGGACTCAATGTATATGATCCGAAACAGGATGAAATTTACGAAGTACCTATCAAACCGGATTTTTCTAGACTGTTTATACTGGGGCTTACGGAAGATGATAATAGAAGCATGTGGGTCAGTACGGGTGGGGAACTGATTAATGTCGTACCGTCTGCCGATGCAAAATCGGGACAACTTACTTTCCGCTGTTATACCTATAACGATAAGGACGGACTGCAAAGTTGTGACTTCAATCAACGTTCGCTTAAACGGTTACATACGGGAGAGATTGTGGTAGGTGGTTTGTATGGTTTGAACCGCTTCAATCCCGATAATATCAAGTATAACCATACTTTACCCAAAGTAATGTTTACCGGTTTCCAACTGTTCAATAGAGAGGTGGAGGTAGGTGAAGAATGTGACGGACGGATTATCTTGCCGGGAACATTGAACCATGTTCAAGAAATAATATTGGACTATAAACAGAATGTATTTACGGTTCTGTTTGCCTCGGATAATTATGTATTACCGGACAAGACCCGGTATTTTTATAAGCTCGAAGGTTTTAATGAAGACTGGTTGGAGGAAACTGCGAATATGCACCGGGTGACTTATACCAATCTGGCTCCCGGCACTTATACATTGAAAGTAAAGGCTACCAATAGCGATGGGTATGCCGGGACGGAAGAGGCAAGTTTGAAGATTGTGATTTTGCCGCCTTTCTGGATGACTCCATGGGCATACACATGCTATGTCCTTTTATTTATCGGCATAGTATGCCTGTCGCTCTATGCCATACAGCGCAGAGAGCGTAATAAATTCAAAATACGCCAGATGGAACAGGATGCCAAGAAGAACGAGGAAGTCAACCAAATGAAATTCCGTTTCTTTACCAATGTCAGCCACGAATTACGTACACCGTTGACGTTGATTATTTCACCGTTGGAGGGTATTATTAAAGAAACTATGGATGAAAAACGATTGGAAAAACTAAGACTGATGCACCGTAATGCATTGCGGTTGTTGACTTTGGTAAATCAATTGCTTGACTTTCGTAAAAATGAGATGGCAGGTCTGCATCTAAGCCTTTCGGAAGGGGATGTTGTGGCTTATGTCCGTAATATTTGTAGTTCTTTCCTTATGCTTTCGGAGAAGAAGAACGTACATCTCACTTTCTTTTCTGCCGTAGACTATCTGAATATGGCTTTCGATGAGGATAAGTTGGGAAAAGTGGTAATGAACTTATTGTCCAATGCTTTCAAGTTTACGCCGGAGGGCGGACGTGTGGATGTATCGATTGATGTCCTGAAAGAAACTCCTGAAATGCTGGAAATAAAGGTTTCCGATACGGGTATTGGTATCAGTGATGTAAATAAGGAGCGCATCTTCGAACGTTTCTACCAAATAGAACAGGAGGGAGAACATAATCAGTCGACGGGCAGTGGTATCGGCCTGAGTCTGGTACGTGATTTTGTAACCCTTCATGGAGGTACGGTACGGGTGTTTGATAATGTCGGTACAGGTAGTGTATTTGTTGTGGGTATTCCTGTACAACATAAAGAGGTGGTTCAGGATACTAATAGTCTGTCTTCGCTGACTACTGTGTTTTCCGAAACAGAGGAGGGGGTACCTTCGGGACAAATCCGGGAAGATGTTCTGGCGGAGGCCGAAAAAGAAAAACCTTTGGCACTGATTGTGGATGATAACGAAGATCTTATTATCTTTATGAAAGATGCTCTCAGTCTGTATTTCCGTGTGAAATCTGCCGCTAACGGTCGGGAAGCATGGCAAATAATACCGGATTTGATGCCGGATATTATCGTCAGTGATGTGATGATGCCTGAGATGGATGGAAATGAACTTTGTCGTTGGGTGAAGTCGGACAAGCGTACTTCGGGTATTCCGTTCATCTTACTGACAGCTAAACAGGCGGTGGAGGACAAGGTGGAAGGACTGACTATCGGTGCGGATGATTATGTCACGAAGCCATTTAATGTGGAGGTGTTGGTACTGCGTATGCGTAAGCTGATAGATTTAAGTAAGAAAAATAAGTCACGTACTCATATAGAACCGGAACCGAGCGAGATTGTGATTACCTCGTTGGATGAACAATTGGTGGCAAAAGCTATCAAGTATGTAGAAGATAATATATCTCACCCGAACTTATCGGTAGAGATTTTAAGTCGTGAGTTGGGTATGAGTCGTGTTCAACTCTATAAAAAGCTGTTGCAGATTACAGGTAAGACACCTACGGAATTTATACGAATTATCCGGTTAAAGCGGGCGATGCAATTCCTGCGGGAGAGCCAGTTGAATGTATCGGAGATAGCGTATAATGTAGGCTTCAACAACCCCAAGTATTTTACGAAATATTTCAAGGAAGAATTTGGCGTTTTACCCTCTGTTTTTCAGGAAAAGGAAGGTAAATAACAAAAGATACCCATAAAAGAAACATATTGTCTTTTTATAAATCAAAAAAGCCCTTTCGTCTCAACATCGGAAGGGCTTGCTTATTGGGTATATTGTGTACTTTTACGACGGGAAAATAACTTTAAAAACAATAATATGAAATTGGAAAGCACTTTAATTTGTTTACTTGCCGGATGGTTTCTTACGGCATGTGCCGATAGTGGCTATGAGAAAACCGATAAAGGTATAATTGTAGAAGTGAAACAACAACAGTCTACTGATGTGCGGAAAGTGCGTCTGGAAGTAATGGGCGAGAAACTGATTCATGTATCTGCTACTCCGGAAAAGAATTTCTCGAAAGAAAAGAGCCTGATAGTTATTCCTCAGGAAAATGAAGTAGACTTCAACGTAGAAGACCATAACGATGCCGTTACGGTGAAAACCTCGCAGTTATCTGCCACCGTGTCTAAGGTAACGGGAGAGGTCTGTTTTACAGACGCTGACGGAAGTCAGATTTTGGAGGAGGATCGGCTGGGAAGAAGCTTTACTCCAATCGAGGTGGATGGAACGAAAGCATATACGGTTCGTCAGGTATTCCAGTCTGCCGATGATGAAGCATTCTATGGACTGGGACAGCACCAGGCGGATGAGTTCAACTATAAAGGAAAGAACGAGGAACTGTTTCAATATAATACGAAGGTTTCCGTGCCTTTCATTGTTTCCAATAAAAACTATGGTCTGCTGTGGGACAGCTATTCACTTTGCCGTTTTGGTGACCCACGCGACTATTCGCAACTGGGCAGTGTATTCAAACTCTATGATAAAGAAGGAAAAGAGGGTGCCTTGACAGGTACGTATATTCCTTCTTCTCAGAGCGATGCGGAAACTGTGGTACGCAGAGAAGACTCTCTCTACTTTGAACATTTGGATCGTGAGACACATCTGAATAATGTAGTGAATTTACCGGAAGATTTCCCGCTCATGGGGTCACAAGTGACGTATGAAGGCGAGATAGAACCGTCAGAGAGCGGAATATTCCGTTTTATTCTTTACTATGCCGGATATATGAAGGTATATATCAATGATGAATTGGTGGTTCCCGAACGTTGGCGTACAGCCTGGAACCCGAATAGTTATAAATTTGCCGTTAACTTGGAAGCCGGTAAACGGGTTCCTTTGAAAATAGAATGGATCCCCGACGGATATGTATCTTACTGTGGACTTCGTGTATTGAGTCCGGTTCCGGCCGAAGAACAGAATAAACTGGCGTGGTGGGGCGAAATGCAGAATGAAATAGATTATTACTTTATTTACGGTGATAATATGGATGAGGTTATCAGCGGTTACCGCACCTTAACCGGTAAGTCCCCAATCATGCCGAAATGGGCGATGGGTTATTGGCAAAGTCGTGAACGGTACAAAACGCAGGATGAAGTTTTGGATGCTTTGAAAGAATTCCGCCGGCGGCAGATACCTATTGATAATATCGTACTCGACTGGAGTTATTGGCCGCAGGATGCGTGGGGTAGTCATGAGTTTGATAAAGCCCGTTTCCCGGATCCGAAAGCAATGGTAGATTCTATCCATGCGATGAATGCGCAGATTATGATTTCCGTATGGCCCAAGTTTTATGCAAGTACGGAACATTATAAAGAATTCGACCAAAACGGTTGGATGTATCAGCAGGCTGTCAAGGATAGCATTCGCGACTGGATTGGTCTCGGTTACATCGGTTCTTTCTACGATGCATATGCCGAGGGAGCACGTAAACTTTTTTGGAAACAAATGGAAGAACATCTTTATTCATTGGGTATTGATGCCTGGTGGATGGATGCCAGCGAACCAAATATACGTGACTGTACGGATATTGAATATCGTAAAGACCTTTGCGGCCCTACAGCTCTCGGTCCTTCCGCCCAGTATTTCAATGCATACGCTTTGATGAATGCCGAAGCTATTTATGACGGACAACGCAGTGTGGATAACGATAAACGTGTATTTCTGCTTACCCGTTCGGGGTTCGCAGGATTACAACGTTATTCTACCGCAACTTGGAGTGGAGATATTGCTACCCGTTGGGAAGATATGAAAGCACAGATTTCCGCAGGACTGAACTTTGCAGTCAGCGGCATTCCTTACTGGACAATGGACATCGGTGGCTTTTGTGTAGAAAAACGCTATGAAGACGGGCAACGTGAGTTTAACGAGACCGGTCGCGAAAATGCCGACTATAGGGAGTGGAGAGAATTGAACACACGTTGGTATCAGTTCGGAGCCTTCTGTCCGTTGTATCGTGCCCATGGCCAGTATCCTTATCGTGAAGTTTGGAATATAGCTCCTGAGGGACATCCTTGTTATAATTCTATCGTTTATTACACGAAGTTACGTTATCGTCTGATGCCATATATCTACTCATTGGCAGGTATGACGTACTTTAATGATTATACGATTATGCGCCCGTTGGTGATGGATTTTACTGCTGATGTGAATGTCAATAATATTGGTGACCAGTTCATGTTTGGTCCTGCTATTATGGTAGCTCCGGTTTATGAATATGGAGCACGCAGCCGTGAAATGTATTTCCCTGCCGGTAATGGTTGGTATGATTTCTATTCCGGTAAATACATTGATGGCAGGCAAAGGCTGACGGTGGATGCGCCTTACGAACGTATCCCGCTCTATATACGTGAGGGAGCTATTATTCCTTACGGTCCGGATATGCAATACAATAATGAGAAACCGGCTTCGGAGATTACTTTGTATGTTTACGGAGGCAAGGATGGCTCATTTACCTTGTATGAGGATGAAGGGGTGAATTATAACTATGAGGAAGGAGCATATGCTACCATATCGTTTATATATAATGATGCCGAAGGTGTTTTGACTATCGGTGACCGTACCGGTGAATTTCCAGGTATGCTGAAAGAACGTTCGTTCAATATCGTGAAGGTGGATAAGAACCGATCGCAGCCGTTTGACTTGGATGTGAAAGGTATTGTAGTTAAGTATGACGGTAAGCAGCGAACAGTGAAACTATAATCTCTTCCTGAAGGTGCTGTAGCTCCCGTTTGAGGAAACTATAGATGGCTCGTGAGGGATATTAAGATGTGTCGCGAGGGATCTATAGTTCTGTCACAAGGGAACTATATATCCCTCACGAGGGAACTATAGATATATCACAAAACCTATTTGACTATATCATGAACAGACTTTTAATCATATATCTTTTCTGTCTCGTCTTGTCTCTTGGAGGTGCGTGTACCTCTCCCGGACGAGTGGTGAACGACACCCGGCGCATGGATTTCACCGCTGACTGGACATTCCGTATCGGAGACGATACGGCGGCCATTCATCCCGAATATGACGATACCGGTTGGCGGCATCTGAATTTGCCCCATGACTGGGCGATTGAAGGAGAGTTTTCCAAAGATAATCTTTCGGGAACGGGAGGAGGGGCATTGCCCGGTGGTGTCGGGTGGTATCGCAAAACATTCGTAGCCGATAAAGCGGATGCCGGTATGCGCCTGATAATAGATTTTGATGGAGTTTACATGAATTCTGAGGTATTTATTAATGGACATCCATTGGGCGTTCGTCCCTACGGTTATGTTTCGTTTAGTTATGATATGACTCCCTATATCCGCTGGGGAGAGAAAAATGTGATAGCTGTCCGGGTAGATAATGCGGAACAACCTAACTCTCGTTGGTATTCGGGATGTGGCATTTATCGTAATGTCTGGTTGACAAAGGTAAATCCGGTACACGTGGCGCAATGGGGGACATACGTCACGGCAGAAGAAGTATCTAAAAACAGTGCTCGTTTGGTGATATGTACAAAGTTGCAGTATGATGCCGAGCCGATACCGGATACGATGATCATCAACGATACGATAGTGGCAAGCGGGGATGTGGAAATTCTTCCTATGGCGGAAATCAGATTGATATCCCGTCTGCTCGATGCCGGAGGAGAAGTGGTAGGCGAAACATCTTCCGAACTAAATATTACCGCTACTTACCCGAAAGAGGTGAAACAAGAGCTTGTGATAAAAAAACCGGAATTGTGGAGTGTGGATACTCCCTATCTCTATCAGGTAATGACTCTTGTTGAAGATAAAAGCAGTGGTAAGATACTTGATACTTATTATACGTCTGTCGGTATCCGTACATTCCGTTTTGATGCGCAAAAGGGTTTTATTCTGAATGGTGAGCGGATGAAGATAAACGGTGTCTGTATGCACCACGATCTTGGCTGCTTGGGAGCAGCAGTGAATGTACGTGCTATCGAACGCCAGCTGGAGATACTGAAAGAGATGGGGTGCAACGGTATTCGTTGTTCGCACAATCCGCCTGCACCGGAATTACTCAATCTTTGTGACCGCATGGGTTTTATTGTGATGGATGAAACTTTCGATATGTGGCGCAAGAAAAAGACCTCACACGACTATGCGCGTTATTTCAACGAATGGCATGAGCGCGATCTCACCGACCTTGTGATGCGTGATCGTAATCATCCTTCTATATTTATATGGAGCATTGGAAATGAAGTGTTGGAACAATGGAGTGATGCTAAAGCCGATACGCTCAGCTTGGAAGAGGCCAACTTGATACTGAATTTCGGTCATGATGAGAGTATGTTGGCAAAGGAAGGAGAAATATCCGTCAATTCGTTGTTGACGAAAAAATTGGTGGATAAAGTGAAAGAACTTGATACAACTCGTCCCGTCACGGCAGGTTGTAATGAACCGAACCCTAATAATCATCTGTTTCGTTCGGGGGCATTGGATATCATCGGTTTCAACTATCATGATAATTGGTTTGCGGGAGTTCCTGAGAACTTCCCCGGTAAACCGTTCATTGTGACGGAAAGTGTGTCGGGATTGATGACGAGGGGGTATTACCGGATGCCGAGTGACTCGATGTTTATCTGGCCTCGGCGCTGGGACGAACCTTTTTTCGATACTTCCTTCTCTTGTTCTTCATACGATAACTGCCATGTACCTTGGGGTAACCGGCATGAAGGGACGTTGCATGCAGTGAAAGATAATGGATTTATTAGCGGACAATACGTTTGGACAGGATTCGATTATATTGGAGAACCCACTCCTTATGGTTGGCCTGCCCGTAGCTCATATTTCGGGATTGTAGATTTGGCGGGATTTCCGAAAGATATCTATTATATGTATCAATCGGAATGGAATACCGATAAAACGGTTCTTCATCTCTTTCCGCATTGGAATTGGATACCGGGACAGGAGATTGATCTTTGGGCGTATTATAATCATGCCGACGAGGTGGAGCTTTTTGTGAATGGGCAGTCGCAGGGAACACGTAGTAAGGGGAAGAATAACTTTCATGTGGCGTGGCGTGTGAAGTTCGAGCCGGGTACGATAAAAGCCATTTCACGAATGAATGGAAAGGTAGTGGCTGAGAAAAGTATTCATACGGCGGGAGAACCGGCGCAAATTCGTCTGACTCCTGACCGGTGTACTATTCAAGCCGATGGCCGTGATCTTAGTTTTGTAACGGTGGAGATTATGGATAAAGAGGGCAATCTTTGTCCGAATGCAGAAAATGATGTAATCTTCACTCTCGAAGGTTCAGGTTTCATTGCAGGAGTTGATAATGGCAGCCCGATATCCATGGAGAAATTCAAAGATAATCATCGCAAGGCTTTTTATGGCAAGTGTTTGGTAGTGGTACAGAATAATGGAGAACATGGTGGTATAGAACTGACCGCAACAGCAGAAGGACTGAAAGCAGCGGTGACGAAAATAGAAGCGAGATGATAATCTGCTGGAGTTACGTTTACGTTCATAGATGTCCATTTATAAAACTAATATTTTAAAATATGAGTAAGAAAATCTTTACAATCTTATTATTCGTTTTTTCAATGGGGAACTTATCGGCACAATCCCCAGTCTATTTAGATGACACCCAACCAATCGAAACACGTGTAAAGGATGCTCTCGATCGTATGACATTGGAAGAGAAAGTAGCTCTTTGCCATGCGCAAAGTAAATTCAGTAGTGCCGGAGTACCTCGTTTGGGTATTCCGGAATTATGGATGAGCGATGGTCCTCATGGAGTACGTGCAGAAATAAACTGGAACGATTGGGGGTATGCCAAATGGACAAATGACAGTATTACGGCCTTTCCTGCCCTGACTTGTCTCGCGGCTACTTGGAACCCGGCAATGGCAGCCAAGTACGGAAAGGCTATCGGAGAAGAAGCGCGTTATCGTGAGAAAGACGTTCTTTTAGGTCCGGGTGTCAATATCTATCGTACTCCATTGAATGGGCGTAACTTTGAATATATGGGCGAGGATCCCTATCTGGCGAGTGTAATGTGTGTACCGTATATTCGGGAATTACAGAAAAACGGAGTGGCGGCCTGTGTAAAACATTATGCTTTGAATAACCAGGAGTTATGGCGCGGACATATTGATGTGCGTTTGAGTGACCGTGCTTTGCATGAGATTTATCTGCCTGCATTTAAAGCCGCTGTAGAGAAAGGCGGTGCATGGAGTATAATGGGAGCTTATAATAAATTCCGGGGACAGCATGCCTGTCATAATGATTTTCTTCTGAACAAGATATTGAAAGAGGAATGGAATTTTGATGGTGCAGTCATCACCGACTGGGGGGGTGCACATGATACCTTTGAGGCTGTCGTCAATGGACTGGATATAGAAATGGGTTCTTATACCAACGGTCTGACATCGGAAAGTACTTTTACTTATGATGATTATTATCTGGCTCATCCTTATCTCAAGATGTTGAAGGAAGGGTTGGTGAAAGAAACTACCGTAAATGACAAAGCTTCCCGTATCCTTCGCTTGATATTCCGTACGGCAATGAACCGTCAGAAACCATATGGTTCCGTGGCTACGGAAGAACATTATGAGGTAGCCCGCGAGATAGGCAACGAAGGGATTGTATTGTTGAAGAATGCTCCTGTTATGAAAAAAGGTATTCCTCTTTTACCGATTGATGCGGCGAAATATCAAAAAATTCTGGTGGTAGGTGATAATGCAATTCGCCTGCTCAATCAGGGCGGCGGTTCTTCCGAACTGAAAGTGAAAGATATGGTATCTCCGCTGGAAGGCTTGCGTGCTGTTTATGGAGATAAAGTACAGTATGCCAAAGGTTATATTGCCGGTCGCCCGATGTACGGCCGTACAGATGAAATACCGCGACCTGTAATGGATTCTTTACGTACTGAGGCTGTACGGATGGCGAAGAGTGCGGATCTGGTGGTATTGGTAGGTGGATTGAATAAAAATCATTTTCAAGATTGTGAAGGGGGTGACCGGCTGCAATATGGTTTACCTTTCGGACAGAACGAATTGATAGAGGCACTGTTGGAGGTAAACAAGAATATGGTATTGGTTCTCCTTAGTGGAAATGCTGTAGAAATGCCATGGGTAAACAAAGTACCTGCCATCGTACAAGGTTGGTATCTGGGGTCAATGGGTGGCAAGTCTCTGGCCGATGTGCTGAGTGGTGCGGTAAATCCTAGTGGAAAACTCCCATTCTCTTTTCCTGCTAAGTTGACGGATTGCGGTGCACATGCTTTTGATACGTTGAGTTATCCGGGCGACAGTATCCGTGAAGAGTACAAAGAAGATATTCTCGTGGGTTATCGTTGGCACGATACTAAAAGAATTCCTGCTTTGTTCCCTTTTGGGCATGGATTGAGTTATACTACTTTTACATATGGTAAACCGATAGCTTCTGCCAAAACAATGGATTCGGACGGGACATTGACTGTAACTGTTCCCGTAAAAAATACAGGAAACGTTACGGGAAAAGAAGTTGTACAGCTTTATGTGGGTGATGAACAATGTGACGCTTTACGTCCTGTTAAGGAACTGAAACATTTCCGGAAAATTTCTCTTACTCCAGGTGAAGAGAAAGAAATAGTATTTACCATTACCCCAGATGATTTGAAGTACTACCGGCCTTTGGTCAATACATGGCAGGCAGATGCCGGAAAGTTTACCCTTTATATCGGTTCTTCTTCTGCTGATATCAGGTGTAAACTGGCTTTTGAAATGCGTCAAATAATATATCCTCTTTAAAAAGTGAATAGGGAAGTGTTTTTTACGTTTTTACGATGATGTTTACTACATTTGTGATAATCAAATCGAGAACTCATGAAAACACTTCTTTTTTCCTTTTTACTTTTGATATCTGTACAACTTGTTGCAACTGAATTACCTGTGGACAGTTGTAATCATCAACTCTATTACGTTACTCCTGCAACGATTTGGGAAGAAACACTTCCCTTGGGTAACGGACGATTGGGTATAATGCCTGATGGCGGTATTCGGCAAGAACATATTGTCTTAAACGAAATATCCCTATGGAGTGGCATGGAAGCGGATTATGGTAATCCGGATGCATCACACAGCCTACCCGCTATTCGGCAATTGCTTTTTGAGGGAAAGAATAAAGAAGCGCAGGAACTGATGTATAATAGTTTCGTACCTAAGAAAGAGGAGACTGATGGCAGATATGGAACTTATCAGGTGTTGGGCGATTTGAATATTGACTTTACCTATAATACTCAATCTCCAACTCTCAATTCCCAATCTGTTGATTATCGTCGTTGGCTTGATCTGCATGATGCGGTAGCATATACCACATTTATGTGCGATGGGGTTAATTATCGTCGTGAGTACTTCGTGTCCCGTGACCATGATGTGATTTTAGTACATCTGACTGCTGATCGTAAGGGTGCTTTGAACTTCTCTGCCAAACTTAGCCGTACAGAACGGTGTACAGTGACTGCCGATGGGAATACCCTTAGGATGAACGGTGCTTTGGAAAGTGGTAAAGCCGGACAAGACGGCATGAAATATTCTGTTGCTATGCGGCTTATTTCTAAAAGTGGGAAACAGGCTGTATCGTCAGAACGGGGAATGACTTTGATTAAAGGAAAAGAAGCTTGGTTAGTCATTTCAGCTACAACCTCTTACGCGGCTGAAGGAACCGATTTCCTTGGAGAACGCTATGTAGAGGTTTGTGATAGCTTGTTGGAGGTAATGGAACCTTTGGTAACCTCTGCCAAACAGTCGCATATTGCTGCCCATCGTACTCTTTATGACCGTGTTTCTTTGACATTACCGGCTACAGAAGACGATGCGTTACCCACCAATGAACGTATACTTCGTTTTGCAGAAAAAGGCTCTCCGGCATTAGCTGCCCTTTATTATAATTATGGTCGGTATCTGCTTATCAGCAGTACCCGGCCCGGCAGTTTGCCACCTAATCTTCAAGGACTTTGGGCAACCGGTGTACAGACACCTTGGAATGGTGATTATCATACTAATATCAATGTTCAGATGAACCATTGGCCGTTGGAGCAGGCAGGACTTTCCGAACTTTATCAGCCTTTGACAACACTTGTTGAACGGCTTATTCCTTCGGGTAAGGAAACGGCACGTATTTTCTATGGGGATAAGGCGACCGGATGGGTATTGCATATGATGACTAATGTCTGGAACTATACCGCTCCGGGTGAACATCCTTCATGGGGAGCGACTAACACTGGTGGTGCATGGCTCTGTGCACATCTTTGGGAGCATTATCTTTATAGCAGAGATAAAGAATATTTACGTCGTATCTATCCGATATTGAAAGGTGCTGCCGAGTTTTTCAGTTCCACTACCGTGCAGGAACCCCGACATGGTTGGTTGGTAACGGCACCTACTTCTTCACCGGAGAATGCTTTTTATGTAGATAATGATTCTGTAACAGCTGTCAGTATCTGTATGGGGTCGACTATGGATATACAATTACTTACCGAACTCTATATGAATGTAATTGAAGCTGCATGTTTACTGAATTGTGATGCTGATTATGCAACCCGTCTCCGGGCTGATCTAAAGAATTTCCCTCCCATGCAAATCAGTAAGGGGGGATATTTGCAGGAATGGTTGGAGGATTATAGAGAGCAGGATGTGCACCATCGCCATGTTTCCCATCTTTATGGCTTGCATCCGGGAAATCTGATCACTCCTGATCATACACCTGGTTTGGCTGAGGCTTGTCGCGTGACTTTAAATCGTCGTGGTGATGGAGGTACAGGGTGGAGCCGTGCCTGGAAAATCAATTTTTGGGCACGTTTGGGTGATGGAAACCGTGCCTGGAAATTGTTTAAAAGTTTGCTACATCCGGCTGTTGATGTAAAAACAGGTCGCCATGGTAGTGGAACTTTTCCCAATCTTTTCTGTTCGCACCCACCTTTCCAGATTGACGGGAATTATGGAGGTGCTGCTGGTATCGGAGAAATGTTGCTGCAGAGCCATGAGGGGTTTATCAATCTATTACCCGCTTTGCCTGATAGTTGGAATACGGGTAGTTTCCGGGGGATGCGTGTACGTGGCGGTGCTGCTGTTGATTTGGATTGGAAGAATGGACGAACTGTAAAAGCAGTTTTAACTGCTTTTGCTTCGGGGACATTTACCATTAAAATGCCTGTTGGTGTAGAGCGTGCGGAAGTGAAGTACGGCAATAGAATAGAAGTGTATGCACAAAAGAAGTTTGATGTTGAACTGAAAAAGGGCAGAAGGTGTGAGATCCTTTTCTTCTGAGAATTTGTCTTTCGTATTTGAATATTGTATTTTTGTATCGTAAGTTTAATGAATGTTTGATGCAATGATATGAGGAATAGACTTAACATCTTTTTTTTACTATTTTGTCTGCTGGTTACCAATATAAGCCATGCACAGATAAATGAACTACAGCGTTCCACACCCGAGGCGGAAGGTGTTCCTTCACGTGCGGTGATAGCCTTGTTTGATTCTCTGACTGCATTACCCCAAACGGATATACACAGTGTGATAATATTACGTCATGGTAAGGTAATTGCTGAAACTTATCCGGTTCCATTTGCACCGGAATATAGCCATACGATGTATTCTTGCTCCAAGACTTTTGTAGGTGTTGCGATAGGTCTTGCTATTGCGGATAATCGTCTTCGCCTGACCGACCGTGTAGCAACTTTTTTCCCCGAGTCCCTTCCCGATACTGTTTCTGCGAATTTGGCTGCCATGACCGTTCGCGATTTACTTACCATGACTTCGGGAATTACGCCGGACTGGAATATGCGTAATATCTGTACTGACTGGATACGTACTTATCTCGCGAAACCTGTAAAAACTCCGGGTAAACAGTTCGAATATGATTCGATATGTACTTATCTTCTTGCTGCCATTGTGCAGAAAGTAACGGGAATGACTGTACTCGATTACCTGAAATTGAAAATCTTCAATCCGATGCATATTACTGATGTTGCTTGGGAACAAAGTCCTGAAGGTTTCAATACAGGTGGTTGGGGATTGTATATCCAAAGTGAATCTTTGGCAAAATTCGGACTATTGTTACTGAATCATGGTATATGGGAAGGAAAGCAACTTATTCCTGCTTCTTGGGTGGAGCAAATGATGACTCATCAGATAGATATCGGTGGCAATGGTTATGGTTACCACATGTGGCTTTGTGAATATCCCGGTGCAGTGCGTGCCGATGGTGCTTTGGGGCAATATGTTTTGGTTATTCCGGATAAGGATATGGTAGTTGTTATCACTGAATGTACTTTACTAGATGGTCGTACCCAACGTAGATTGGTTTGGAACTGCCTATTACCGGAAGTGGGTGATGAGTCATTGACTCTGGGTAAGGACTATGAATTATTGCAGAAAAAGCAAAGTTCTTATCAGTTGCCGGTAGTTCAGGGTAAAGTCACTTCTTCTGATGCAAGACAATATGCGGGTAAAACTATTGTACTCGAGTCGAATAAATATGGTTGGGAGTCTCTCAATCTTCATTTTAAACGGAAAGAAATAGTGATGGCCATAAAAGAAGAAGAGATTGCGTATGATCTTCTGTTTGGATATAAGCAATGGATGAAAACTGCAATTAACGCATATCCACCTTATTCCATTTCTGCAAAAGAGCATTTTAAAGGTATAGAAGGACCGTTTTGGGTGGCGGGTAGCTATGCCTGGCTATCTGTATCTACTTTATGCTTAAAAGTACATTATGTAAACTGGATAAGTGCACTGGAACTTAGATTCCGTTTTGAGGGAAAACAGGTGTTCCTGAACGTGAAGGAAAATTTTTCTTCAGGAGAAAGTGTGACTATTAAAGGTAGTGTGAACGACTGAATAAATTATTTGTTATTATGAACCGTCTTGTTCTTGCTTTGAAGCGTCCTTTTATTTGGATATACCGTTTTCGTCACCGTTGCGGCTACGGAGTGCATTCTCCTTTTGCTTTTAATCTGATTACTCATGTAATTTATGAAAATACACCTTATTATAAATACAAGGATTTGGTGGTGGCACAGAAGAAATTGGCGTTGGAAAAAGATAAATATTGGAAGTATGAATCCAAGAAAATAAAACAACTCTTGTTCCGCCTTGTCAACTATACACAGCCGGACACAATTGTGGATGTGGGTACACTCTCAGCTTCTGCCCTTTATCTGAAAGCAGGTAAGGAAGGTGCCGATTATACTTCTGCTTCCGAACTTTCTGAGTTGTTCTTGGAAGCCGATGTACCTGTAGACTTTCTCTATCTGCACGATTATCGGTGTCCGGAATTTATGGAAGAGGTATTCCGAATCTGTATGGAACGTACAAGAAACCGGTCTGTATTTGTGATTGAAGGTATCCATTATACTCCGCAGATGAGTGCTTTGTGGAAACGTATGAAACAATATGAACAAATAGGTATTACTTTTGACCTATATGACCTTGGTATTATCTTCTTTGATAAAACTAAAATAAAACAAGACTATGTTGTAAATTTTTAAGGATTGGCTATAAAAACACAGTGATTTGAATAAGAGAAATGAAGAAGTATACTTCTTCATTTTTTTGTTTTGTAAATGAGAATGTTAGAGTGCCGTTACTTTGTAGGTAACGGAATATTTTTCGGTGCAAACATAAGTGTTTTCCCATAAATGAGCAAATAATATCGTTGTTATTTTACAAAAAAACAAAAAAGAATTTATTCAATTGTGTCGATTATGCGAATTAGGATGCTTGATTCATAAAAACCTATTAAAATGAAAAAGATAATTTTACAACAAGTTATGACAATTGTCATTAGAGAACTACGTGAAAACGGACAGTGGGGGACAAGTCATATTTATCAGTCGACTTTAAATGCTTTTTCTGCATTTAATAGTTATCAGGAACAACCTATTAATAAAATAACGGTTTCGTTATTGAAACGTTTTGAACTATATCTACGACAGCGAGAATGTAGTTGGAATACGGTTTCTACTTATATGAAAACACTCCGTGCCGTCTACAATCGTGCTGTAGACAGGGGATGGGCTAAGTTTTCACCCAGATTGTTTGAACATGTATATACTGGTACACGTACAGATAGGAAGAAAGCATTGGATGTTTCGGATATTGGTGGGCTGGTACGTGATATGGAAAATAAATTGCTAAAGTCTATGTTAACTTCAAACCAACAAAAGACAGAAGCATTTTTCGTTCTTATGTTTCTGATGCGAGGTTTGCCATTTGTTGATTTGGCTTATCTACATAAACAAGATCTACAAGGAAATATTTTGTCTTATCGGAGACAGAAGACAGGACGCTATTTGCGAGTGACTCTTTCGGATGAAGCTATGCAACTAGTTCGTTTGATGGCAAATAAGGATGAGACTTCTCCTTATTTATTCCCTATATTACATAGTGAAGAAGGGACTGAAGCTGCCTATCGTGAATATCAGACAGCACTACGAAGTTTTAATCATCAACTAGCAATATTAGGGAAGAAATGGGGTATAAGGTCTATCAGTAGTTACTCAGCCCGCCATACATGGGCTACAATGGCTTATTATTGCGAAATTCATCCCGGTATCATTTCGGAAGCGATGGGGCATTCTTCTATTACAGTTACTGAGACCTATTTGAAACCGTTTCATGATAAAAAGATAGATGAAGCAAACCAGTTGGTTATCTCTTTTGCAAAAAATAATGGAATGTTAGAGAAATAGTTCCAAATTAATCTCTTCAAGCGGGTAGAACTTTACTTTGTTTCTTCTTTTGCTTTTCGCATGTTTTCCAGAGTACTATCCTTTGGAACAGGATACCTTTTACCTTCAAGTTTATCTTTTAGCTATTGATCCTTCAGCTGATATTATTATCAGAACCATTCTTTTCTTACTATTTCTTTGATTTTGAGTTTCTATTCTCTGCTTTTTTGGGGAATAAACCTCTTATTAATCATTCAAATGGATCATTATCCGTTACCTACAAAGTAACAGAAAAAATATGTATATGTTTAGTAAGTTTTGAAATCGCAAATAATATGTATCTGATTTAAATTAAATGAGTTTTTAATAATATATTATTAATTTAATTGAAACAATTTTTATGAACAAAAAGTATCTCAATGTGATCCTGTTCAGTGCTTTAATGATGGGTACTGCAGGAACATTTACGTCTTGTAAGGACTATGATGATGACATCGCAAATCTGAACGAACGTGTTGATGCCGTAGAAAAGGGACTTGAAGCGTTGAAGAACGACTTTGGTGCTCTTGGGTATGTAAAAGATGTAACATTTGCAAATGGAAAGTTAACAGTTACAAATGCTAGTGGTACTCCGGTTACTTATGATATTCCGGATACCAATACTACTTATTCATTGGATGTTGCTCAGAATGGTAACTCTGTTACGATTACACTGAAAGGTAGTGATGGAACTACTACGACAAAAGAAATCAAGTTTACTGACACAGACACTAAGTTTGATGCTTCGAAGTTGACTTATGATGCAAAAACCGGTGTTATCTCTTACGACGGACAAGCAACCGGTGTTAAAATTACAATTCCTGAACCTGCAAAAGCTACAGTCGTAAAGTATGTTGAAGATGGTATTGTCTTAGGTTGGCAGATTGACGGAACCAAATTGTTGATTAGCGATGCGCTACCTATTACAAGTTTTGAATATATCCCAGAAAAGATATTGGCTGATTGGGGCGAAAGAGTAATTGTTTTTGAGGAAAACTCATATACAGAGAAAGTAATAGCTAAAGATGCTGTAACTAAAGGGAGCAAAACTCTTTATATGCCAAATCAGGCTACTCCTCAATATCATGTAAATCCGTCCAGCGCAACAATTGCTCAATTGGCTGAAGAAGGAAAACCTGAAGTGTTGAAAAAGACCGTTGAACAAGTAACGAGAACTCCGGGTAACTTCATTGAGTGGAAGAAATCTGAGATCAAAGATGGTGTAATGACTGTTACTTTGGAAGCAGATCCGACCTTGTTTGAAAAAGATAAGAACAAATTGGATGAAATTGCTCTCCAATTCACTGCTGCAGAAGCTAAAAATAAGATCACTACTGAATATGTAGGGGTCATCAACAAAACAGCCGAAATCGATTTGGTTTTGACAGATAAGGAAGTAACCGTATTGGATGCTAAAGATGACAAATGCCACTTTGCTGATTCAAAAGCTGATGCTATAGCTCAGGCTGCTTTAATTGACGCGTCAAACATGCCACAAATAACCAATCATCATTTGGTACAAAATGTGGTTTATTCTCAAGCTATTGCAGGTATTGATTTGAATGAGCTTGTACATGCATGTGACATCAAGGCTGCTGCAGGTCATAAGTACTTTGATTATGCTGCTCATACTAACTTGACATTGTCGTTCAAGCCTGTTGATTATGAAGTTAATAATACTCCGCAACAACAGTATATGAAACTGGAAGGTACAAATAATGCTACTTTCAAAGCTGTGAACTATGGTGATGTAAATGAAAGCTGTATTGGTAAAGCTCCGATGGTATTGGCTGAGTTGCGTGATTCTCACAATAGCGATGCATTGGTTGCTGCTGCTTATATCAAACTGTTGATTGTTGGTGATGAAGCTGCTGAACCGGAAGAAGACATTACTATTGACGAAACAACTACAGTGGGTATTGGATGTAATAATCCTAAACTTGAATGGACAACAGATGATAGATTCATGAGTACTCAGGTTTATACATTTACATCTAACAGCAACCTGAAAGCATTGAGTAAAGAACAATTCCATACTATTTATACATTTGCGGGCGCTCCTGTTGCTGGATATGATAATAAGGGTGCTTGGACAGTGACAGAAACTATCAATAATGTGGATGGTAAAGCCAACCATGAGGTTAAATTTGTCTTGAATACACAGCCGTTGAGTGCGGGTCAGTACTATGCTTATGGTATTTATCAGAGAACTACAGCCGATGATGATCTGAATAAGGTAGATAACAGCCGTAGTTATCCGATGAACGTGGTTATCAAGTACGTTGTAAATGTAAATGCTGTGAACTTTACTGCAACTTCTGCAGAAAGAGTAAGCAATGCTTGGAACGCAGACAAGACAGCTGCTTCTATCTATTGCCAGACTCCGGGTACAGGTAATACTACACAGATTGTTGGTGATTTGAACGAACTCTTTGACGGTGGTAAGGTTGTATTTACTTATAGTAGTGAGTTTAATGCAACTATGTATCCGAGCTTCGTTAATACTAATATGGACTACAATTTCGTATTCTCTGAAAAGAATAAGAAAGCTGTCCGTGGTACTGTAACTGGCGTTGACGGCACTAAGTATCAATTGGCTTTGAATGCTGCCAAGACTGAATTGCATGCTGTAGATCCTGCTATTGTAAATGTAACTAACGCTGACTTGACTGCTGATAATTTGGTTGCAAGCTTGTCTGGTACAAACAATAAGGATGTTAAGTACGCAAATACAGAGGTGGCTAAGAACTTGCTGAATATTGCTAAACGTGATGCTGGCAGTTTCTATGCTGTAATGGATATTGAATACTTCAATGGATGTGATCAACTTGTTGAGGTTACTAACGGCGAGTTCAACCTTCTCTTCATCCGTCCGGTCAATGTATCTGCTAATGCAGACAAGCATTTCACTGACGGTTTGAACGTAGGTGATCCTGCTAATACTTTGAATTTGGCAGAATTGGTAATCTTCAATGACTGGAGATATGATAATGAGTTGAACAGCTTCGCTAAGCACTTGGATTATTATAAGTACTATGGTGTAACGAAGATTGATTGTCCTGATTTGATGAAGGTTCAGACTAACTGGGGTGGTAAAGGTAAGAGAACTCTTGCAGAAGCATTCGGTGAAGAACAAGCCAAGAAGATCCTGTCTATCAATTCAAAGGTTGCTACTCCTGACGGTACTACTTTACCCGATTATGGAACAATCTCTTATATCAAGACCAGCAAAGCTGAAATTTCAAGCTACGAACTTTACATTCCTTTGACCATCACTTATACGTGGGGTACTATTGTTGAGGAAATTACTGTAACAGTTCAGGAAACAAAATAATTCTTAGATAATACGTACCGGAGTCTTCCGGTACGTATTATCTAAGAATTAGCAAATTGAGTTCTGATAGATTTTATGAATGGAGTTCCTTCTGCGCATAGATCGGGCTTTAAGAATTCAGAACTTTTTGTTTGTTTGCTTTTGAGAAAGAGCACTTTGTGAAAAGTGCTTCTTTCTCCCTTTTCAAACAGAAAGCGAAAATTCCGGAACGAAATTTCTTTGAGTGGAATTACTTCATTTTAAAATTGATTTATGGATAGAAAATTTACTGGTTGACACATAATCCTTGATAAACCAGTTATAGACATCTGTCTGTGAAGATAGGTACATTTTCACAACCGTGAAAATAATAGTGTTGAAGAAGGAGAGTGTGATTGGTACATACTCTCCTTCTTTTTTATTAAAGTTATATATCATAAAAATATTTGATTATGGACATGAAAAAAAGTTTGCTTTTCGTGGCTTGCGGGTTCAGTGCGGTGATTGCTTTTGGACAAAGCGAGTTCCATTCCTTGGATAAGACAAAGGATGATGGTAAAATTGTTTTTAATCCACATTGGCAAATGCAGTTACAGATGGGAGCTGCACATACCATTGGTGAGGCTGGTTTTAAAGACCTGATATCTCCTGCGGCCGCTCTGTCTGCCGGATATCAGTTTACTCCTGTATGGGGATTGCGTGCCGGAGTAAGTGGATGGCAAGCCAGAGGCGCTTGGGTAACCCCTTTCAGTAAGTATAAATTCAATTATCTACAAGGTAATGTAGACGCTACGCTTGACTTGAGTAACCTGTTTTGTGGATATAATTACAAGCGTTTTTTCGACGCTTATTTGTTCTTAGGTATGGGTATCAATGGAGCTTTCAACAATGATGAGGCTGTAGCCATAAATGATGCCGGATGTCATCTGGAATATTTATGGCGTGATAATAAAATAAGCGTTGCGGGTAGAGGAGGTCTCGGTGCGAATTTACGTCTGGCAGAGCGATTATATCTCAATCTGGAAGTAAATGCTAACCTGCTTACGGATAAGTTCAACTCCAAGAAAGCAGGTAATTCTGACTGGCAATTCAATGCTTTAGCGGGATTTACCATTAAATTTGGAAAGACCCATAAAAAGATGACCCCTGTTCGTCGTGAAGAACCTGCCCCTCAACCTCCCGTAGAAACTAAACAGGTAGAAAAACCTGTAGCATTGTCAGAAAATAAAGTGGAGGAGAAAAAGGCGGAACTACAGTCTGTGAGACAGAATATTTTCTTTGCCATCAATTCGGCTGTCATTCGTCCTTCGGAAAAGAGTAAAATTGATGAATTGGTTTCTTTCTTACAAAAGAACGAAAAAGCAACAGTCACTATCTGTGGATATGCAGATGCCGCGACAGGAACAGCCACCATCAATGAAAGACTTTCTAAACAACGCGCACAAATCGTAGCGGGTACTTTACAAGCTAAAGGTATTGCAGGCGATAGAATAAAAGTTGACTTTAAGGGAGATAAGGAACAACCTTTCCCTGTTGTAGAAGAAAATCGTGTAACAGTCTGCGTTGCAGAGTAAGTAGTATACTGTTTAGGAAGGTTGCCTATTGCGTTGTTTTAGGCTGCACATGCAATGAAATATTGGAATATATTTTTTTAGTACAGGCAACCTTCCTTTCTCAACTTTTCTTCCCTCTTTTTGTTCATTCAGAAAGAATAAGTTACATTTGTGAATAATGTCATAATGAACAAAAGTTTTATGAAAAAAAGCCTTATATATACAAAGACCGGAGATAAAGGTATTACTTCTTTGGTGGGAGGTACACGGGTAGGTAAAACCCATATTCGGTTGGAAGCCTATGGTACGGTGGATGAGCTGAATTCCAATTTAGGACTTCTTGTCACATACCTGTCCGATGAACGTGATCGGAATTTTGTGCAGCAAGTACAGGATAAATTATTCTCTGTAGGTTCGTATCTTGCCACCGACCGTGAAAAGACCGAACTCCATCAAGCCAGTATTATCAGTTCCGAACTGGTGGAAATCATGGAACATGAAATAGACCGTCTGGATGGAATGTTGCCTCCTTTGTCTTTTTTTGTACTTCCCGGAGGGAGCCGTGGAGCGGCGGTTTGTCATATTTGCCGTACAGTCTGCCGACGTGCAGAACGTCGTATTCTTACGTTAGCCGAACAAGTAGAAATCTCCTCTGAATTATTGGCTTATATCAATCGTTTGTCTGATTATTTATTCGTTCTTTCGCGTAAAATTAACCAAGACGAGAAAAAAGGTGAAATATTTTGGAATAATAGTTGTAAGTGAGAGATTTTATTATACTTTTGCCGAAAAATAGAAGATAGGAATTAATATTCACAATTTTAATACTTAGAGACTATGTATTGGACATTGGAATTAGCATCTAAATTGGAAGATGCTCCTTGGCCGGCAACTAAGGACGAACTGATTGATTATGCCATGCGTTCAGGTGCTCCGCTTGAGGTGATAGAAAATCTGCAAGAGATGGAAGATGAAGGCGAGATTTATGAAAGCATTGAAGATATTTGGCCCGATTATCCAAGCAAAGAAGATTTCTTCTTCAACGAGGAAGAGTATTGATATGCTTTGAACGAAACTTGTTCTTGAATTCAGGAACAAGATGAAAAATAGAAGGAGGTAGTTTGAAGGCCCTTACTATGGCTGGATAACTACTTTTTTTCTTTATATACCCCCCCATAATAGTTATGATAGAAACACAAGTAGAAACGGCACGTCGCTTGCCTTTGTTAAAAGAACGGCATTTGTCCGATGATTGTCGGAACGAGATAAAAGAACTATTGAAAGATACATACGGTTACGAACAGTTTCGTAATTTGGAAATCTATGATGATTTGTTCAAAAACAAGGAGACCTTATACATTTCACAAGGCCAGTTAATTGAAAATGTGATTCGTGAAGTGGAAAAGGCGCAAAATGGTGAGACTACGGTGGATAATATACTGTTGACAGCTCCTACAGGTTCAGGAAAATCATTGCTTTTTCAACTTCCCGCCATCTACTTGGGAAATGAGTATAACTTACTGACTATTGTGGTTTCTCCTCTGAAAGCCTTGATTGTAGACCAGGTGGAAAGTTTGCAGGATACAGGCTATAAGCGTGTGGCGTATGCCTCTTCCGATCTTTCACCGGAACAAAAGGCCGATGTATACAGGCAGGTACACGATGGAGAAATTGATTTGTTCTATCTTTCGCCTGAGCTGTTGCTCTCATACGATATCAAGCATTTTGTGGGTGAACGCCGTATCGGGCTGGTTGTAGTGGATGAAGCGCATACAGTGACTACATGGGGTAAAGAATTCCGTGTGGATTATTGGTTTTTGGGACGCTATCTGAACTTGTTGAAACAGAACCTCGGATATAATTTTCCTTTGTTTGCATTGACTGCTACGGCAGTATGGAACCCTAAGGGTGGTAATGATATGGTATTTGAAACCATCCGTTCATTGCAGATGGAACCCTGTGTGCTCTATGTCGGCACGGTGAAACGACGTAATATCGGTTTTGATATCCGTCAACTTACGATGGAAGAAGGTGAAACCTACGATAAAGCGAAACAACGGGCTATAGCGGCGCGTGTAGAGGGCTTTTTGGATGGACATAAAACGTTGCTTTACTATCCTTTTGCCGGGGGTATCGATATGCGGTTGAAAACATGGGTTCGTTCTACCGATTGGCATTTGGTGGCTTCTTACTATGGAAAGAAAGATAAGGAGCAGAAAGCTGCGATTGTCCAAGAGTTTAAAGAAGGTAGCAAACGGATGATTGTAGCAACAAAGGCCTTCGGTATGGGTGTGGATATCAGCGACATTGATCGTGTCTATCATGTGGCTCCTTCCAGTACTTTTGTAGATTATATCCAGGAGATAGGACGTGCCGCCCGTGATTCCGATGTGCAAGGTGTTTCGGCTGCAGATTACCATGAACGTGATTTTTACTATATGAAGCGTCTGCATCAGACGGGGAATATTGCGCAGGAACAGTTGGGACTTATCCTGAAGAAACTTATGGAAGTGCACAAGATGAAAGGTGATAAACCGGAAATGTTGGTTTCTTTGTCCGATTTTGAGTTTGTCGTAAAACTGCCGCGTACCAAGAATAAGCTTGAATATGAAGCCGAATTGGGACAGCTGATCAAGACTGCGCTACTGTGGCTGGAGGAAGACCTTGCACATCGCTACGGGGAATATCTGTTGGAGGTAAGTCCCCAAAATCTGTTGACCGAGGGATACATACAAGATAAGACGGGTGATATCTTTATCCGTGAGTTCTCTGATTATCTGACGAAAATAGAAGGTGAAGAAGGGGTGTACAGGGCACGTTTGGAGAAGATTTGGGAAGAACGTTTCCCGGAACTGGGATATAAGGAATTTAAACAAAAACTGAATAACGGAACTCTATGGGAAGGAGCCCGTGCCGTATCCGTAGGTAAACATGAAGTCTTGCTAAAAGAAGATACGGCAGTTATCCGTCAGCGTATGGATGCCCTTTTCAGTAGCTTGATTGCCATGTTGAAAACTGCCTTGCTGAAGAGTAAAGGCCGTTTTGATGAAGAAGAACTGCGTGCCGTTTTTGCCGAGCATGGCATGGACGTACCGTCTGCCAAACGTTTCATCGGTTCTCTTTTGGAGAGCCGCACGGAAGAAGGACGTAGCGTTAGTTACATTAGCAGTGTGAAGAAGAAAGACTCCAACGAACTTTCTTTTACCGTAACCAAAGGTTTTGATTTGCTTCTTTCACGCTATCAGAAGTTATTTACTCAGCGCATCGTAGGCAGTAAGGGAGATCGGTTGTTGTTCTATTGTACCCCGTTCTCCGATTTGAATATGCTGCTTAACCTGCTTTCCATGCTCGACTGTCTGTCGTTTAGCGTAGAGGGCGGTGGTACGCCTTGCGTACATATCAGTTTCTACAATCCGGAACTTTTACATCAATTGGCCGATTCCGGTGAGTATCATAATCTTATCCTGGATACCAACGAGCAAATATTTGAAGAACAGATTGAACTATTCTCTTTCTTTTTCGGTACTGACCGCCTGACCAATGAGCAACGTTGGGGTTTTGTAGAAGACTACTTTACAGGTATGAATGTGAAAGATCTGAAGAAGAAGTATTCTTGAAGTAGTATCCATTTTTAGATTATTTCCTTGTAGGAATGGAATTTATTGAAGGTGAGTCTGCAGGAACTGCCGGAGAATGAGTAATATTCTTTTCCCCATGCATCATATTTCAGATACTACTTTTTCATGCCGCGAGGCTACAGACGGTCTACCAATACACGGTAGCCGTCTGTGGTCTCGGGAGTCTCATATACCCGTCTGATATTAATCTGTGTCATGACCGTTCTTTTAATTCTTTTTCCAGAAGGATGGCACGTGGAAATACGATATTGTTTTCCAGATGAATATGTCGGTGTAATGCCGCTTCGAAATCCTTTAGCTGTTTGAGCACGAACCGATAGCTGTTGCAGGCATCTTCTGGGACTTTATATCCGTTAGTCAGCTTCTCGACGGGAGCATGGAATGTCTGAAAGATTAGCATTATTTGAGTTAACTTATCCTGTCTTGGTTCTCTATTTTCTGGAAAGCCAGTCTCTCATCTCCGTTGGCGAGGAAGATGATACCACAATATTGAAAGCCATGTTTCTTCAAGATATATTGCAGTATATGATTGTCCCTGTGTGTATCGGCGCGCAAGTTAGGTATTTGTTCATAGCACCATTGCAAACAGGCGGCAGATACCCCTTTACTGTCCTCCGTGCTGGCCAGACGATGAATGACGCCGTATGGTTGTGTATCTTCCACCCATGCCCCGTCATAAATACGTGCGTAGGTAGGGTCGTTTCCTTTGATAAAAGTAAAAGTCCCGGCAATTGTTCCTTCATCATCAATGCATACGTAACTGTTTCCGCTCTGAATATCTTTCGTAATTAGTTCCACGGAAGGATAATTCCCTGTCCATTGTTTCATATTTCCATCTTTCCTCATGATACGTTTGGCCTGTCCGAAGATGTCCATAAGCGTACTTATTTCTGTAAGTTGCGTCTTTCTGATTGTTATCATGGCTATGTCTTTAAGCAGAATATTGGTTACTCCGTTAATTATTGCCGTAATATCCTTTTCCGGGCATGTATATCGGTTGTGTCAATCCACCTTGGTTATCCAGTTTCCCTTCGCTACGCAGGCGGCGTAGATGGCGCATGGCAGTACTCTTCGGCATTCTGCACAAATCTTGAAAATCCGTTCTTCTCAAAAATTGGTGGGTTTTGAAGTACTCCGTCAGTTGCCGGTCAATTTCTTCATTTGACAGGCGTTTGAACTCTAGGCTTCCTTTCAGACATTTCACTTTTAGGATACCGAATTCACTTTTCAATGTCCGGTCTGCACGAAACTTGATAGCTTTCAACTTTACTTTTGCCAACTTTCGTTTGGTGGAAGCGGTCACCGGTTCGGTAGAGGTCAGGCAAGGATAGAAGTAGCCGATCCCGTCCAGATGTACTTGTCTGCCTTCGGCAAGTTCTTTGCCCATGATATGCGAAAGGGCATCGAGCGCTGCAGAGACATCAGTCTCAGTCAGCGAACAGCGTTCCTGAATGCGATGGCGTAGTACGTCGGTTCCTACCGAACCGTTCAGTTTGATGCGCGGATGCAGTGTTTTTTCTTCTTCTTTGTTAGCGGGCTTAGGATCCTCGTACCAGTCAAATAGTATTGCCATTGTTTTTGTTTTTTAATAACATGTATTGTTAATGTCAAGTCCTGATACGGAAGGTGTCAGATCCTGTACTTTGTTCTTGTTTCACTTTAGTGAACGATCCTGTTCACTGCAGTGAACAGTTCTGTCCATTGAGGTGAATAGTTCTGTTCACTGTAGTGGAGCGTTCGTGAAGACAAAGCAAAGTTACGATAACCTTAAAGGATAAACAAATAAATTCCTGTCATTTATTCCATTATCCTTACCCTGTTGACCTTCTCCAGCCAGAAGCGGCTACGGTTCCAGTGCAGTGGTTTATATTCGTTGTTATATTTGATGATGTTATTACGGAATATCAGACCGTCCACCGACTTGGCATACAGGATGGGTGCATCGAACGTATCGAATTCGTTCGCTTCGATGAGGATACTGCCTTCCTTGCCACCGTGGAAAAAGAGCTTCTGTCCTTCCAGGTCCGGAATTTCGGGATAGATGGAAATGATGGCGTTGGTGAACTGAAACTGGTTGGTCAGCGCATTGATGAAACGGTTCTTGCGGATGAGTACGTCACGGCAAGCGCCGGTTTCATACCAACCGTTGCAATCGCCGCATAGCAGGATGGCAGCCCCTGAGGTGTGATCAAAGAGATTGTTCTCTACCACTACTTTCTGCGGGGTACTGAAGAGGGTGCCACGGGCACGGTTGTTGCGGATAGTATTTCCACTGAATTCTACTTCGGGAGTCCAGGTGAGATTTTCAATGCCGAAACCTTCCTGTGCGCTGATTGCCGGGTCGATAGCGTCGCGGAAGGTTATCTTGAATTCGCGGGCTCCTGCCACTTGTTTCCGGTCAAAAGGAACGATGGCGGTAATACGGTTGGGACGTCCGGTTATCTCCATGGTTTTGGAACGTACAAACTGGACACTGTCTCCTGCTTCACCCCATTTGAAACCCCATGACTGACTGTGCATGTAGCGGCCTACGAGAGTGTGGTTATCAATTTGTTTCACTACTTTCAGATAAGTACCGTGTACGTTGATAGCATCGTCCATCATTCCTTCGTACAGGCCGTTGCGGGAAATGATTTTTCCTTTGCAGCCCGAGAAGTGGGTGGCGTCTGCTTGCGTGGTGAAATAGCGCGGGTCGTTGTCTCCTTTCAGGCAGATGCCGAAACCTTCAAGTGTAAGGTTGTCGCATAACTGGGCGAGGAGTCCCATGCCTTCGGCATAATGTACTTTTACATTATTAATAAGAGTATTACGGTTTTCGCTGAGGAAGATACCCGGAGTGGGACGGGACCATATACGCATGGCTACTGTAGTACCCGGTATAAGGCGGCTGTCTTTCCAGCGAGGAGCGATGAGAGTGCCGTCTTTGGTGACGGAAACTCCTTTTGTAGAGAAAGACAGGTCGCTGGTATTGTAAACAATGTGACGGGTTTCCTCTTCAAAAGCAATACCGGTAGAGGGTTGCGCAGTCCAGCCATTGCCATAGGACTCGAAGATCGAGTCTTTGGTGATACGCCAATTCACCCAGGGAGCAGGTTTGAAGGTGATACCTTTTTCTGCATTGTTTTCCAGTATTTGTATCTGGGTGATGTGCGGGATAGCGAAGTCGATGCTGAAGTCACGCAACGTACAGTTTTCGGAATGGAGCAAAGAGAGCGGCAGCATTCGTCCGTGGAAGATAAATTCGGCACCGTTCCCCTCCAGAGTGAAGTGTTTGAAACCTTCCAATGCAATCCCCACTCTCTTGGGATTGGTCTGGTCGTGATTGGAGATGTAGTAGATGCGTTCGGCGGAACCTGTTTCGTGGAAGTTGTATTTTCCTTTGGAAAAACGTAATACGATACTATCTTCGGGAGCGCATTCAGACTGGATATGCTTGATGACTCGTTGCAGGACGGGGCTGGCATTTTTCTTACTGTCGGCTTTCAGTCCCATTCGTGAGAGGTCGTAGATACGCTCGGCGGCGTTTAGGCTGCTCATACTGCCTGCAATGACGAGACAGAGGTATAAGGCTTTCTTGAAGTTCATTTTATTTAATTGATAGTTGATAATTGGGGGACTTGTAATTAGTAACCGGTAATCTTTACGGTCTCTATGCAATCCCCTTCTTTTACAGGGGAATAGAAATTGTGTTGTAAAGTCCAGGGTTCTTCCAGCGAATAGTAATCTATTTCATTGGCGGGGTCATTGTCGGGAAGATTGTTGAGACGGTCGAGCCAGGTTTTCCAACGTAGATAATAGAAATCTTTCAGTAAACCGTTCCATTCCTTGTGGGCATAGTCGTGCAGACCTCCATCATCGGATGCCAAGCGGTTACCCCATGTGGTGATTTGTACACGGGCATTCCACTCCAGCCAGTCTTTCTCTTCCGGAGTGTGACCCAGGTTGCGGGCTTGTTCTATCCATCGGCCTACCTTGAATTCGGGACGGGTGGCAAGCAGGCGGTCTTGTTGCAAGAGCAGTTCGAGAAAACGGTCGGAAGCCAAGCGAAGCAACGGTTTGTCTCCGGCATCGTATGCCGCTTGGATTACTTTGTAAATCAGACGTCCTTTTTCGGCTACGGCCTGGCGGGTGATGTCAATCAGATCGTATTCAAAATTATTGTTCCCTTTGAACTGTCGGGCTTCTTCCAGAAATAGGCGTGCGGCACGGAGCACGTCGTGGGGATTATAGTAGTCGGACATTTCGGACCAGCTGGAGACCTGATAAACATTCAGAGCGGGGCGGGCACAGAAGATGGATTCATGCGTGCCTTGCTGGGTGGAGCGGGGCGGGCAGTTGTAGACGGAGTTGCCCAGCAATACCCATGCTTCCAATAGCCGGGGGGTACATTTGCCATAGCGGGCGGAAATATATCCTTCCAGCCATTCGTCTTTGGAGAAACCGGAAGGCCGCCAGGGCAGTTCGCAGAGCAGTTCGTACATCACGGGGTTGTTTTCCGAGCCTTCCATGGTCATTCCTATTCCTTTCATTGTACTTCCGAAGGGGCTTTCAACGGCTTTATAGTATTCATCGATGACGTGTTGCATCTTGCCGTGCAAGCCTACATTGCCACCGTAGTTCAGCAGCATGCAATAGAGCCATTGATGGTTGTCGAAACCGTTCTTCCGATACCAGGCGGAGTTGGGGTCGCCCCATTGCGGACGGCTTTCGGAGTAAAGGTCGAGTACAAGCATATCGCCCCGGGGAATGTTCTTTATCATCTGCGCGCGTGGGTTGGCGCCCCATGCCTGTATTACCCAGATGGAATTCCGGCTGTTCTCTTTCATTGCTTGCCAGATGGCTTGTCCGGCTGCATCCAGATTGACACCCGCTACATTGCCTCCTTCGTGAAAGGGATCCATGCTGTAAAAGTCTGCTTTACCATACAGACGGTTCATTTCTTTATAGTACAAAGCGGCTATTTCCTTGAAACGGGTATCAGTAGGTTGCAGGAAAGCAGGACGGTGGTATCCGTTCCATTTACCCGGATTGGCCACGTTCACTCCTAATTTTTCTTTGGCATTGTGTGGAAGCATACCCGAATATCCCGGCAGTACGGGATGGATACCGTACTCTCGCATACGTTTCAATATTTTCTTTTGAAGGGCGATGCGGTCTTCATACCAGGAGTCGGTATTCGGTCCGCCCCATCCTTCGAGATTGTTCATCAGCCACCAGGCCTGGAAGGCGGGACCTGCCACAAACTCGTTTACTTCTTCTTTGGAGTAACCTAACTTTGAGAGTACGTTGCGCCAGACGGCATCCGTTCCTACCAGTGCCAAAGACAGGTTGATACCGTGCAAGGCCATCCAGTCAATCTCTTGTTCCCAACGCTTCCAGTCCCAGAATGCCATGGTATAAGAGAAAGTGCAATAGTTGAAGTCATAGCGGTAGATGGATTTTGTATCGTGTCTTTCTTTATGGAGGACGGGAGGGAGTATGGTGGGAAGTTCGGCAGTCATATTGTTCCAAGAAAGATGGATACCTGCATGGTATTTAAGATACCAGTTCAGCCCTACGGCTATACTGATATAGTTGTTCCCACGGATGACAACTTTTGAGCCTTTTTGATCCAGCTCAAAGAAATCTTTATCTTCGTTGTTGGAGGACGAAAAAGGGGATGTAGCCTGTTCAATGATGAATTTACCGGAAGACCCTGGCGCAATTCTTTCTAACAGCCCCTGTACAGGAGACATGGCAGAGATAATGGGAAGAAGGCAAGACAACAAAATACAAGATATGGATAATCGTTTCATAATCAATTTAGTCTCAGGGTTTATCTATTAATTAAACTATTTTTCCCTTAGGCGAAATGCTTTGAAATATACTTTCTGTTCATCGCCGGAAATGTTGGTTAATTTAATCTTTCGTATTTTCATGTCTGCCACAGCAGCTTTCAGCTGTGTGTTTCTTGCTGCTGATTGCAATTCCACGGTTTGCCATTCATTGCCGTCGGGGCTTATTTCCAGTTTGAAGCGTGAACCGATATTTTCCGTTGTCCCCAAGTCTATAGTGAGAGAGAGCAGCCGACGGGCATAGTCCATGGAGAGGGTGAGTGAACCACCGGCTTGCCAGTTGATGACTTCGTTGGACGGAGAGATATTACCCGCTTTCCCTTTTCGTTGCACCGGGAGCTGAGCCAATTGGCTTACATCACTTTCCAGGGTGTAGGGCGTATAAACGGCTTGTGTATCCAGTTGCGCGTAGTTTTGCTTGTTATAGCGTATCGTGGCGATTTCAAACAGTGCATTGAAAGTAGGCACCAGATACTTGCTGCCGCTTTTTATTCCTGATGGATAAGCGGCATCTGTTTCACTCATCAGGGTTTGTAAGGCTTGTGCATGTGCATGACTTCGGACGAAGATATCCTTCTGTTGTTGCAGGCGCATCATGTTCAGTACTTCCTCGCCGTACTCACCTACGAGTTTAAATTGCGTAAGCCAAGGTTTGATTTCGTTTATCAGCGGACGGTTCTCATCTCCGGAGGCCGTTAGCATATCGGCGGAGGTCACGATTTTCCGGCATTCCTCAGCTACCCGGTTATAGGCCGATTCATCTATTTTTCCATTCTCACGGTAAGTTCTCAGCAATGTGGAAAGTGCGGGTTGGATGTCCGCTGACTCATCACGCCGGAAGCCATGTCCGTTCTTACCCAGGTCGGAATTGTGGGAGGCAAAGATCTTAAGATACTCAGCGTGGAGTGGCATAAGGTCTTTGATGGCATGTTGCCAAGAAACATCGCTGTTATAGCTGTACATATTCCATGTGTAATCGGCTATGCTGTAGAGTGCAATCTTGGAAGCTTCGGCATGTTCCATCGGATTGGAGACGAAAGCAGCCATATCGTCTTTGATGTCGAGTCCGTTTCCGTAGACAGCCCCCAACAAAAGGTGGTCGCGTACATAGTCTGAAACAGGGAAGTTCCACCAGATGTAGGCTTTCCGTTTCAGCAGGGGAGTGATAAATTCCAAGGTCGGTTTATCGATATTAGAAACGACACTGTTACCGGTCCACATGATTTCTATACCTTTGTTCAGTTTCTCACCGAGGGTGGTGAGATAACCGCCTTTTATATTTGCCCATGATTTATTATATTCTGTAGGACACATTATCAGAGGAGCTACATCTTTCTTTACCTTTACAAAATGGTCATCGATATAATTCAGTAATTCAGCCTGTCTATCCGCTTTTGTCCCTTCCCCTGAGATATCGTCAAAGAAAACAGCGAAACCACGTACGCCGAGCTGGTACATGCTTTCGAACTTCTGCAACAAGAGTGAGCGGTCTTCTTCGTTCCATCGAATGTCTTGTCCCGGATGGATGGCCCAATAGAAGATAACATTGTTTTCTTTGGCCTTGTCTACAAGTTGTTTTAATTGTTCGGCTTCTTGAGGAGGATAAGGTTTGCGCCAATTGGGAGTGCTATGGTAAGGGTCGTCCTTAGGACCGTAAAGGTAGACATTCATTTTGTTTCGTCCATAGAAATCAAGTTGACGCATACGGGCTTCCTGGCTCCAAGGTGTGCCATAGAAGCCTTCTACTACACCACGATAGGGGATATCGGGATAATCTGTGATCTCTGCCAAAGGTAATTTGTTGAGAGTGAGCAGTTGGGCAAGCGTTTGGACACCGTAATAGGTCCCCCGTTCGTCGGCTCCGGCAATAATAATGCGGTCTTTTTCTATTTTCAGGTAATAGCCTTCCGGCTTTTGTGGAATATGGCGGTCATATTTCTTGATGATTTTATCTCCCTTTATACCTATATATAGAGAGAATGTAGCATTGGATACTTCACCCGGCATTAATGAATGTAATAATGTCAGAGTAGCCCCGCCATGAAGAGAATTGCCGGATAGTACTTGATATTGTTGGGGAATGTTGATTGAATCATCCTGAGTGATATATGCTTGGGGAAGGGGATGTAATTGAAACTCTTGCGCATGAAGCGTTGTAGTTGCCAACAGACTGGAAATTCCCAGTAATAGTAGTTGTTTTCTCATAATAGATATTTTTAAGGATAGTGAATTATGTTACAAAGATGGAGAAAATAATGAATATTATACAATTATTTTAGAATAAATAAAAAGGCCGCTTCTTCACAGGAGCGACCTTTCTTTAAGTCTAATTTCACCAATAAGAAGTATCCCTACTTCCGGTTTCTTTAGTCATGGGGCTGTGGATTAGGGTTTGTATTCTTTTCGTAGATCTTGAAATCAGCCAAATACAAAGACTCATCCTTGATGCCACTGGTAGGGAATTTTCCATTGAAATCTTCCTCTAGTTTACCACCGTAACTACGATAAATACCGAATTTGTTCCGGATATTGGTTGCACCTTTACGCCACATGTCAATATCTGTAAACTTCTTTTCTACAAGCACTTTACCGTCACTGATACGTACCATCTTGATATAATACGAACCATTGTGCGTATAGTAGATTTCAGATGTGACTTGTATCCATTCATCTTCAAAATCGCTTAATGGCAGGTTGTCAATGATCGTTCCTTTGTTGGTATCTTTATTGTCTCCGTTATGGATGACCTGCACACGCGAGTTCTTACCGTTTGTATCGCTGGCACGAGGAGTAATAGTGATGAGTGGAGAACCATTATTACCTTCCTGCGCCTTCAGCTGATGGATGTGAGTGAAACTTTTGGTGGGACGGAACCCTTTAGGTATCTTGAATTTCCATTCTATTCTTTGCCATTCTTCCCAGTTACCATTCATATGATATTTCCCGTCTCCCGTACGCGATTTCATTTCGTTACGCATACGGTCTTCTATTTTACCGCGGTCACCATCTAATATAATGATGTTGCCATTAGCATCACCTGAGGCATGAGAATTAAACTTGAAGACCCATTGCCCCAGTCCTTTGTCTTCTACCACTTCAATATGTGTATCATCGTTATGATCTTTTCCTCCACCATTGTTGGGATGTTCTGTATATTCGAAATTATATTTCTTCATATATGTATCTACGGCTTGCCATCCGATCAATGAGGCGGCAGCTTGCATTTCTGCTTTCAATTCCCAGGGGACTTCTCCGCTGGTGTTAACTGTAATCTGGGTCGGTGCGGCTTTGACTTCGTCAATGGCCCCATTGGGTAGGTAGACAGTAGTTATTTCTAATTTCCCATTTTCAGGAAATTCCTGCAGTGTTACAGTTCCTGCTTTATCAGATTCAGATGTCACCTCTTTCTGCTCACCGTTTACATTGGTATATTTCAAGATATACCTTACCACATCCTTATAGTTGTCTGACCAGCTGAAGTTTAAGATATAATTTGTAGGATTCCACTCAACATTGGTTATAGCGGGATTCTTCAGACCGGAGATATATTTATTACCATAAACATTGACAGGTGATCCTATCCATTTAGGGGAATTCATCTTTTTGTCTTCAGAGTAAGCGACGAAGCTGAAAGTGAGTGTACCCTCTTCTATGTTATCGATGTAGAATTCATTGGACTTTTCTGCTTGTGAAACAGTCATTGCAACCACAGCAGACTTCTTTTCACTTCCTGCAGCCCAAGTTACTTCGCATTGTTTTGCACGTGAGTCAGAATACTTATATTCCACCTTTATCCGTTGATTTCCGGGATATACCTTAATGTCATCGAACTTCTCCAGACTGACTTTTTCTTCCTCTTTCGGGGGAGTGACCGGCTCTTCCGGTTCATTCTTCGAGTCTGAACAAGCTAGTACCAGACATCCGGCAATCCAACCTATTAACAACTTCTTGTACCAGTTTCTCATATACTATCTCCCTTTTTATGGTTATATAAAATATTGTGCAAGGTCTTAAAAAAAGAAGAGTGTCAAAAATTGATAACATTATTCCTTTTGTCTATTTTTTGACACTCTTCAAATTGATTTTACGAGTTTACTAAGGCTTTACTGCAACCGGATTGTCATTGTTCTGGTTTTTCTCAAAGATCCTTATACCGTCCAGATATACAGATTCTGTTTCAATACCGGTAGTCGGGAACATACCTTTAAAGTTATCTTTGATTTTACCTTTGAACCATCGGCGGATACCGAAGTAAGCACGCATATCGATACAGTTATCACGCCACAATTCAATATTGGTCTTTGAATAATCTACGATAACCTTACCATCGCTGACGCGTTCCATCTTGACTTTCAATGTACCTTGATAAGAATAAAGAACTTCAATGGTGATATGTACCCATTCATTTCTGAAATCGTCCATTTTTAAGTTATCAACCAACTTCGCATTGTTTCCTCCTGCTTTAGTCTGGCCGTTGTGTATAATCTGGAAACGTGCGTTCTTTCCGTCCTTGTCATCTCCATAGGCATTGAGAGCGATTACTGCATTACCTTTTCTCTCTCCACCATCTTCTTTGGGAATAAAATAGAAAAGATGATTGCGCTCGTTAATAGGCTTGAAATCTGCCGGTATCTTCATGTACCAATCATAAATCACAGTTTCACCATAGTTACCACAAACATCATGGTTACCGGCACCGGTTTGCGGACTAAACTGATTGACTTGGCGGTCTTGATTGTTACCTGCATCCATGGCATCATCCAAGCACTTGATACTTCCGTCTTCGTTGGCTTCTGCATGTGCTGTAAGTTTAAATACATACTTACCTCTGGCTGCATCGTTCACGAATTCAATATGGCTACCAATATCGCTAGGGCTATTTTTATCTACATTATTTCCTTCCGGATGTTCAACATAGTCATATTTGAACTGTTTCATGTAAGTATCTGCATCTTGCCAGGTTGTCCATGTAGCAGCCTCTTGGGGTACTGTCATGTTAGCTGTTAGAGCCCAAGGCTTTTCACCTTCTGCTGCTGTACTGAACGGTTCACTGAATGGAGTGGCAAACTCATCAATGGCACCTTCTGCAGGAAGATAGACTGTAGCGTATGTGAAGGAACCGAATTCGGGGAAATCAGGTAATACGGCCTTTTTCTCACTGTTTACATCTATTCTTAATTCCTGCTCTTCACCATTTATATTGGTATACTTAATCAGGTAAGCAATAGTTCCTTCATAATTACTGCTCCAATATAAGGTGAGTTCTTGTGTAATCGGACTAAAACTATAGGAAGAAACATTCGTGTTCAATAGTGTTGACAGATATCTGTCTCCGTAAATAGTTGTGGTAACGTTAGTCTTCAATGATGGATATTCCATTGCTTCAGTATACGTACGGAAATCGAAACTGATTGTAGTTTCGTCCAGTTCTTCAAGATAAAAAGAATTAGGAGTCTCCCCAGTGGTATTCGTGATATCAACCGTCTTGGATGATGCCCCCATATTCCATTCAATTACACACTTCTTGGCTTTCGGGTCTGTCACCCAATAGTCTACACGAGCCCGATAGCGTCCTGGATATAATTTGACAGAGTCGAATTTAGCCAGATAGATAGTCTCGCCTTGTTCCAAATATTTGTCATGCAGATCGTTCATATCCGAACAGGCCATAGTAGTCAATCCAGAGAAAACGAACATTAATACTTTAATATACCATTTCATGTTTTCTTACTTTTTGTTAGTTACAGTTTCTTCTTCACCTCCATTATCTAGAGAATAACCTTCCGGTTGTCCCCAAAATTCGAGTTCGGCAATATGTACCATTTCGGTACCTCCCCAAGTTTCCAGAATATCAAAACGGATGTAACGCACATCAGTAGCCAATTCGATGGGGAATGTGAAGTCTTCCCCTTCGGCAGCTATACGCTCATCCTCCACAGAAGCCTCTCCCAAGGGAAGCCCTGAAGGTTTGAAAGAGTTGAATTCACCCAAGAAGATCCATTGACGTTCCGGATCTGTTTCATTGAGGCCTACATTACTGTTAAGAGAACCATATACTTGGAAACGTTTCGGATTTCCATGTTCGAAAGCCCATCCTCCCAAATTTCGTTGAGCCAATTTCATACGACTTAACGTATATATTTGTCCCATATCAAATGTAAAACGTACTGGAAATGGATCACCGGCAGGAAGATGGAACATATTTCCCTTGTCGCCTCCTTCAGTCTGTTTTTTGCCATCCCACATTTCTGTGATGGGGTAAGAACTGGAGTATTGTTTATATTTAATTGCCGGATCCCCGTTCCATTTCTTCCAATATTTGGTGCTTTGTATTTTTTCTTCATACAGGGGGGTACATTCTTGTGATTTTTTATCGGTCGTATTTCCGTACTTGTCGGTAATCGTAGCACTAAGTACCACTGGTTCCACGCTTAACCCCCGTACAAAGCCTTCACCTTCGGGAGCTGACGAATAGAAAATCTGCAAATTTTCTTCCACATCACTACCATCAGTCAATGGTTTGGAAATAGATACAATAATATCTTTCATTTCCGGATTTTCCCATGTAAACTTGGCACCTCCGAAGTCACTGTTAATCTTCAAGGTCTCATATACATCGAAGATGGGTGCACGTTTGGGGGTAAATTTAACAGTAACCGGTTCCGATAAATTACGGCTTTTGTCCATAGCACGCAACTCTGCCGTATGTTCGGTTGCATTGGCAAAACCTTCAAGTGTAATTTCCCTGGAATATCCAGATACCATGACTGACATCTTTTTCCCTGTGTCCAACGTAAAGTTGGCTATCACTCCTTGCAGGTCGGCATCATCGGGGATGGTATAAGCCAAAGTCACCCCACCACCGAATGTCTCTTTTACACCGACATTGCTCACCGGACCTGGAGCTACGTTATCTACAGGATACTGTCCTACACTCTCTTCATTACAAGCAGACAAGAAAGCGAGTAATAAACTGAATAAAAAGATATGTTTTTTCATTTCTTATAGTTTAAAAATTAGATTACCAGCCCGGATTCTGAATGAGATTGGGATTCTCGTTGATATCACTTTCCTTAATGGGCCACAAATAGTCTCTCAGAGAGAATGAAACGTTATAGACTGTACGTACAGTGTTGTATGACAAATCGTCTGTACCATCGTAATTCCAGCCTTTGATGGGTTGGTTCATTTCTGTCATGATGTCGTAGCGGTCTACCCGGCTACCACCACTCCAACGACGCATGTCGTAATAGAAATGGCCTTCCAATGCCAATTCAATGACACGTTCTTGGTGAATAATATCACGTAGACCGTTCTTGTCTCTGAATTTATCAGGTTTGTTTGAATAGAGGGTCCAGCTTTCTTCTACGCCTTTTAAACCGGAACGGAGACGGATTGGATCAATCCAGTTTTCCCAAATCTCAGCGGTCGGTTGTGCTTGTGATTCATTTAATGCTTCGGCATAAAGTAAATAGAGATCTGCTAAGCGGATGTTAGGCCAAAAATAAGTATAGGATACAAAACCGGTACCGGCATCATTCAAACCGGTTTTGTAATTTACTAATTTTTTTGTAAAATAACCGGTTGCACTATAATATTGTTCACCGTTACGTCCGGCGGGATTATTTGCCACGTCACCGGCAAGAGAACATACTGTATGCTGGTAGTCTTCTGAGTTGGCCTTATCAGGTACTGCATAACTACATCCGTACCATTTACTACCGTTAAAAGCTAAACTACCATAAAAACGTGGCTCTCGGTTAAGGTTCAGATAGGGAACAACTTTACCTGGTTCTACCTCTAAACGACTTTCTTCGGGGGCAACTGTGGTTTTATACCGATTGGAATACCAATTTTGTACATCCCATTCCTTATCCTCCTCGATTGGCACACCATTGGAACTGTAAAAGTTTTCAGCGGTAGCTAAAGTGGGGGTGAGCTGCGCACGGACGGAAGCTACACGGAACCCGCTATTCAATGCTGGCATACAATATTTTTGGATATTACTTGCATCGGTCATCGGATCCGACCAAATAGTTTCTTTGCTCAACGGATCGGTTACAATCATACTGGATTGTACTATTTTCTTTGTCTCGTCGGAAATGGCAGGAATGATATCAAGCGGTTCAAATTCATAAAGTCTGTAACCCGCTTCATGGCAAATATCGATAGCTTCTTTACAAGCTTTCACGGCATCTGCCCAGCGTTTGGCAACTTCTTCCTCACTGCATTTCGGGAAAAGTTGTATACCTCGAGAATCTTTAAAGTTTTCGTACATACTGTTTTCTGCATAGAACGGACTGGCTATATGTACCATAATCTTAGCTCGCATGGCAGCTACAATAGGACGTGTGATACGGCCGTTCTCTGTAATTTCATCGTCCACCTGTAAAGGTAACGGTGGTTCAGTATCACCCAGTTCGTCATCTCCGGCTTCACCATAAAGTGCTTCATCTAATAATTGCTTTACATAATTGATACATTCATTGATGGGAGAACGGAATGCGCGTACTTCTTCGGGGCCGGCTTCCATCGGTACATTTTCTTTCATTAATACGATAGGACCGTATTGTTCAATCAATTTCCAATGATAGTAAGCTTTCAGAAATTTTACCTCTGCACACCACTGTTCGCGTTCAGACACACTTAAGTCACGTATCAGATGAGCATTATCTAAAAAAGTGTTACAGCAACGTAATCCTTTATATAAATTAACACCACCCTGGCCACCAGTCCAATAGGACAATTTAGGGTCTGTAATTGTATTTCCATCCAATGTTATTTTGACACCATTTTCACGATTACGGAAATAGGTAGTCACTTCGGTTCCACAAGTGCGCCCTACGGAATTGGTTTGGTGGCTCAATGTTGGTAGATAATGATAGCAAGTAGCCAAATATTGCAAGGCACTGCGTCGGTCACGAAACGCATATTCAATGGTACTCATCTTTTCGGGAACCACGTCCAAATAATCACAAGACGTAAAACATCCCAACAAAGCTAGAACGATCAGTTTTTTTATTTTCATAATTTTCATTATATTAGAGAGAAAAGTTAATACCTATGTTATGTACGCGTTGTACAGGATATTTCAAACCGTCACCTGCCATTTCGGGATCCCACAAATCAAATTTGCTAAAACAAAGTAGATTAGATCCACTGTAATAGATACGGATAGAATTCATACCGATTTTCTTCAACCATTTTTTTGGTAATGTATATCCAAATTCTACAGATTTCAGTCGCAGGAATGAACCGTCACGCATAAACCAGGTGTTTCTTTTACTGTTATTGTCAATTTTTTGTGTAGAAAGACGTGGCCATAATGCATACGGATTACGATTATCCACTGACCAGTGGTCGTTAGCAATTACATCAAGCAATTGGTTGACACCTATATAGTCGTCGAAGGTACTTGTATCTTGATTGATGAAAGGGGTCGTTTTATAATAATCAATCCAAAAAGATTCGCGTGCTAATCCTTGGAAGAAGAAAGAGAAGTCAAAGCCTTTATAACCCATAGAAAGACCGAAACCATAATTGATTTCAGGATTACTTGGGAAACCGATAGGTACTTGGTCAGCCTCGGTAATTTGACCGTCAGCATTGATGTCCTTATATTTAATATCCCCCGGCTTATAATCACCAAACTGTTTGGGGGAATTTGCAATATCTGCATCGTCAATAAATAGACGCTCTGCTACGTATCCCCATTGTTGACCAGTGGAATAACCTATTTTAGAACGCCAAGGAGTATCGGTATAATCGGGCTCTTCATATACTTTATATTCACTATGTGCGTATGTGAAGTTCAAGCGACCAGACATCCAAAAATCCTTGTTGAAAGATTGGTTATAGTCTAAGGAAAGGTCTATACCTTGGCTACGCGCTTCACCTACATTAGCTTGCGGATCGGCTTCCAAACCTAAGGTACCGGGAAGGTCCTGACGTTTCATCAAAATATTGGAACGATCATCACGGAAGATATCAACTTGTAGTTCTGCCTTGTCAAACAAGCCTAACTCCACACCCAAGTTGGTTTTCTTGGAAATTTCCCAAGTAATATCCGGATTGGCATAACGACTGGTAGAAACTCCATTTACGGTATACGTATTTCCTGGAATTCCCCAAGTGTATTTCATACCGCTATCATTTAACTTCACATTAGAAAGGTAGAAGAAACGATCTGAAGAACTACCAACTGCATCATTACCTACCAAACCATAGGTGGCTTTCAATTTCAGTTTGCTGATAATTTTTTTCAGATTATCATTCCAAAATGATTCGTTAGAAATGATATATCCAATACCTGCAGATGGGAAAAAGCCCCAACGTTCACTTTCGTGGAAACGTTCGGAACCATTATAGCCAAAGTTGGCTTCAAGGAAATAACGATTATCGTATGAATAAGTGAAACGTCCGGCAAGTCCCATATTACGGGTAGGTAATGATGCCTGAACGTCACCGGATTTGGTAGATTCCAATTCGCTACGCATAGTAAATACCATCAAACCGCTGACAGCATGTTTCTCTTTGAATGTGCGGTCGTAATTAAGTGCCGTTTCCAAATAAGTATTGGTAGTTACTACTTTGCTACTTTCACTGGATGTCAAATAATCTGTACCGTCATCTGGGTTAATGGCTCCTAATACATAAGTATCTGTCAACGGGTCATAACTACCCACGTTAAAATAGTAAGGTTTATACTGACGTGCTACTCCATAATCGGATCTGCGGTTGGTGTTGAACATAAAACGTGCTTTCAATCCCTTCGTGATGAATTTCAAATCTTGATTTAATTCCACTTGAGCCATCATCAACGATTTTTTCTGGTCTTTATAACCTTTAGTCATTTCAGCATATGGATTCATATACTTACCTGTATCATAGTTACCATAGAGCAAGTAAGGCGTGGTTTCATTTGCTTTGTCTGGTTGATAGAAAGGGGGATAGAGGACAGGGGAAGTCTGGCTGATCATGGAGTAGATACTTGAACCGTCACGGATAGGACCAGAATAGTCGTCCATCGTTCCGTGCAAACGTACAGTTGCTTTGGTTGTCTTGGACACGTTTACATCTACATTGGCACGAAGTAAATAACGATTAATATTAATGTTATTGTTGAAATTATTCTGCTTGGCAGATTTCAAGTTTCCTTCGTCTTTGGAGTAGGTTCCTGCAATATAATATTTTGCGACATTGGTACCACCGCTAATGTTCATATTAGCACGATAATTGGTGGTAGATTCTTTAAATAATTGGTCACGCCAATTTACAGCAGGAAACACATTTGGATTTAAGCCGGCTTTGGTATTGGCTACCTTTTGGTTACTGTGGCGCAATTGACCAAAGTCGTACATGAAAGCTTCATTTTCCATGTCCATATATGTATATGGATCAGCCCATTTAGTATCTTGAGTAGGGGAAGAGCGTGAAACCTCTACACGGGCGGAGATTTTGGCAGGACCTTCCGTACCTCCTTTTGTATTTACCAAAATTACACCGTTGGCACCACGTGAACCATAAAGAGCCGTTGCTGTTGCGTCTTTCATAATGGAGAAACTGGCAATATCATCCACTTGTAAACGTGAAAGGTCACTGGAAGTCATTTCTACACCATCAATCAAAATCAACGGGTCTTTTTTATAACCGAATGTCGTTACACCACGTACAAAAAAGTCTGCATCATCAGCACCCGGCTCACCACTACGTTGGTAGGAGATCACACCAGCAATACGACCAGCAAGAGCTGTGGTTAAATTACTTGTAGGTGCTCTTAATTCTGCAGGTTTCACGGTTGAAACAGACGCCAACACACTTTCTTTCTTTTGTTTAGCGAAAGCAACAACCGTAACTTCATCCAACTCATCCACTTTTTGAGCCATAGTAATAGTCAGTGGTTTGGTGTTTTTTACTGTGATGATTTGGTCTTCCATACCGATATATGAAATAACCAATTTGCTACCTACCTCTACATCAATAGAGAAAGTACCATCCACATCGGTAGTAACACCTCGTGGGGTACCTTGAATTAAGATTGTAACACCTGGAAGAGGTTCTCCCATTTCATCAATAACCCGTCCTGTAGCTTTGATAGGAGCGGGGACATTTATTTCTGTATTATACAGAGGAGAGGTGTTCGTCGTAACAGTGGCTTGCAATGTCCCTTGAACAATAGTTGCACATATAAGCAAACTACAAAAGCGTTTATACTTTGTGCTTGGAAGAAAAGAATGATAAATATTCTTCATCATTTAATTAGATTTAATTATTATTAGATAAACAAAAGGCCTTTGTGTCCCCAAAGATAAGAGGATAATTACTTATATAATTTTATAAATATTCTCATTTCTTTGTAAAATCGTATCAATTTTAGCTAAAAAATGGATAATGAGACTGTGGAAACAAATTAAGAGATATTATTGATAGGTGTTGAGTATCAGATGTTTGTTATAGAAGAATTGTGTCGTAATTCGTGTTAAACCCATATTAATTCTACGATTCTATCATAGGAATGTATTATAAATAGGAAAAGTACAAATTTGGTGTGGAGTATGGCTTAATAAAAATTAAATAAAAACTTTGCGGAAAGACAGAGATTCGAACTCTGGGAACGGTTACCCGTTCACCGCATTTCGAGTGCGGCCCGATCGACCACTCCGGCATCTTTCCTTGAAGTGATGTTGCAAAAGTAATAACTTTTATGGTTAGTTGTTCTTGTGAAAATGAACAAATGGGAATGGTGATTGTTCTTTTTAGGAATATTTTACATATATTTGTCCCGAAATTTTAAACATATTGAATTATGAAGAAGATTTTTAGTGTTTTTATGATAGCTATATGCTGTTTGGCGGTAGCTATGCCTGCACAGGCTCAATTAATTAAGTTTGGTGTAAAGGGTGGTGTTAATTTGTCAAAGATTGATTGGGATGGTGGATATAAAGGTAATAAAGATAATGCTACCGGTTTTTTCATCGGTCCGATGGCTGAAGTCACTATTCCTATCGTAGGTTTGGGAGTGGATGGTGCTTTGTTGTTTTCACAAAAAGGAAAAGATGATGGTAAGCAAACAGGTCTTGATATTCCTATTAATTTGAAATATACTATCGGTTTAGGTAGTTTGTTTGGTGTCTATGTGGCTGCCGGTCCTGATTTTTATTTTAATTTTAAGGGGGATAAGAAATACATTGATGAAGCTGTTGAATTGAAAAATAAAAAAGCTCAGGTTGGTATTAATTTAGGTGCTGGTGTGAAGTTGATTAAACACTTACAGATTGGCTTTAACTATAATATTCCATTTGGTGACTCCTATACTTTGAAAGCTGCAGGAGAAGCTTTAGGGGCTAAGAATAAAACTTGGCAAATCTCTGCTGCTTATATTTTCTAAGTAATTTAAACTATATATTATAGGAATAGCGTTACCGATTAAAATCGGCAACGCTATTTTTTATTCTCTTTCCTCCTTCTTCTTGAAAAATACTATCTTTGTTGCCACGATGGAGAAGTTTGTTGATGTTATATTACCTTTGCCTTTGCACGGTTGTTTTACTTATTCCTTGTCTGAAGAGATTGCGGAAGAAGTACAGATTGGTTGTCGGGTAGTAGTACCTTTCGGACGAAAGAAGTATTATACGGCAATTGTGCGGAACATACATAATGCCGCTCCCACGGCGTATGAGGTGAAAGAAGTGACTGCCCTGTTGGATGTACATCCTATTTTGCTTGCTGAACAGTTTAAGTTTTGGGAATGGTTGGCTGATTATTATCTTTGTACACAAGGCGATGTGTATAAAGCGGCTTTGCCTTCAGGCTTAAAATTGGAGAGCGAGACGATGGTGGAATATAATCCTGATTTCGAATCGGACATACGGTTACCCGAACGGGAGCAAAAAGTATTAGATCTGCTTTCTGTGGAATCAGAGCAATGCGTCACGAAGTTGGAGAAGGATAGTGGCATTAAGAATATACTTTCCGTAATTAAATCTCTATTGGATAAAGAAGCTATCTTTGTCAAAGAAGAGTTGAAACGTACTTATAAACCCAAGGTTGAAACTCGTGTAAGGTTGACAATTGCTGCTCGGGATGAACAGCGATTGAAAGAGTTGTTTGAAGAGTTGGAGCGTGCACCTAAACAACTTGATTTATTAATGAAGTATATTGAACTTTCTGGAGTTTTAGGAAATCAACCTAAAGAAGTGACGAAAAAAGAGCTTTTGCATCGTGCTTCCGTATCGCCTGCGATATTCAATGGTTTGGTAGATAAAGCGATATTTGAGGTGTATCAACAAGAAATAGGCCGTCTCAATTTGATACAGTCATCCATTTCCCCCCTGCATCCGCTAAATGATCATCAGCAGAGAGCTTACCATGATATCATGGAGGTTTTTCGTGAAAAAAATGTCTGCCTGCTTCATGGAGTAACAGCCAGTGGAAAAACGGAAATCTATATTCATTTGATAGAAGAGATCATCAGTCAAGGTAAGCAAGTGCTGTATTTATTGCCGGAAATAGCCTTAACAACGCAAATCACAGAACGTTTACAACGAGTATTCGGCTCTCGGCTAGGTATCTATCATTCCAAGTTTCCCGATGCAGAACGGGTGGAAATCTGGCAGAAACAACTTTCAAGAAAAGGATATGATATTATTTTAGGGGTTCGTTCGTCTGTGTTCCTGCCGTTTCGTAATTTGGGATTGGTGATTGTGGACGAGGAACATGAAAATACATATAAGCAACAAGATCCGGCTCCACGTTATCACGCACGAAATGCGGCTATTGTCTTGGCTGCTATGTATGGTGCCAAAACATTATTGGGTACCGCTACTCCGTCTATTGAAACTTGGCATAATGCCATTTCGGGTAAATATGGACTGGTAGAACTGAAAGAACGCTATAGAGAAATACAATTGCCGGAGATTATTTCAGTAGATATCAAGGAATTGCACCGTAAAAAACGGATGAATGGTCCGTTCTCGCCTTTGTTACTTCAATATATACGTGAAGCTTTAGAGCAGAAAGAGCAAGTTATTTTATTTCAGAACCGTCGTGGTTTTGCCCCTATGATTGAATGCCATACGTGTGGCTGGGTACCCAAATGTAAGAATTGTGATGTGAGTTTAACTTATCATAAAGGTTTAAATCAGTTGACGTGCCACTATTGTGGTTATAGCTATCAAGTACCCCGTGTTTGTCCGGCTTGTGAAGGGGTTGATTTACGTAACCGTGGTTTCGGTACGGAAAAGATAGAGGATGATATCAAGACGTTGTTTCCCGAGGCAACCGTTACCCGTATGGATTTGGATACTACTCGCACGCGCTCGGCATACGAGCGGATCATTGCTGATTTTGAGCAGGGAAAAACCGACATCCTTATTGGAACACAAATGGTATCCAAAGGATTGGATTTTGATCATGTCAGCGTGGTGGGTATCTTAAATGCCGATACAATGTTGAATTATCCTGATTTTCGTGCATATGAACGTGCTTTTCAGCTGATGGCACAAGTGGCCGGGCGTGCAGGACGGAAAAATAAACGAGGTAGAGTAGTATTGCAAACTAAAAATATAGATCATCCTATTATTCCACAGGTAATATTGAATGATTATGAAGGTATGGTTGGCGGGCAACTTGCCGAACGGCAGATGTTTCATTATCCTCCCTATTATCGCTTGATATATGTTTATCTGAAAAATCGTAATGAAACTTTACTTGATTTGATGGCGCAAACCATGGCGAGCAAACTTCGTTCTGTTTTTGGAAGTCGTGTGTTAGGACCTGATAAACCACCTGTTGCCCGTGTGCAAACTTTGTTTATCAGAAAAATTATTGTAAAGATTGAAGTAAATGCTCCTATGGTTCGTGCACGCGAATTGTTGATGCAAGTACAAAAAGAAATGATTGCAGAAGACCGCTTTAAGTCCTTGATTGTATATTATGATGTAGATCCGATGTAAGGTATCAAATTTATGATGTAAATATATAGAATTAGTTTATATGAAGAAAATCCTTTTTGTCTGCCTCGGTAATATCTGTCGTTCCTCTTCTGCAGAAGGGGTGATGAAACGTCTGATAGAAGAGGCAGGACGTGAAGATGAATTTATGATTGATTCAGCAGGTATACTTTCTTATCACCAAGGAGAATTACCTGATAGCCGGATGCGTGCTCACGCTGCCCGTCGTGGATATAATCTGATACATCGCTCTCGTCCTGTCCATACTGAAGACTTTTATAACTTTGATCTGATAATCGGTATGGACGACAGGAATATCGATGATCTGAAAGATCGTGCCCCTTCAATTGAAGAATGGAACAAAATACATCGGATGACGGATTACTGCAAAAAATTTACTCATGCCGACCATGTACCCGATCCTTATTATGGAGGTGCCGAAGGTTTCGAGTATGTGCTTGATGTTCTTGAAGATGCCTGCTCTGGTTTATTGGAAAGCTTGGATAAAGAAACTATCGGCTAGTCATCTAATCGGTCTTGATAGAAACGTTTTTTATCGTTGAGACTACAGGTTGCATCTACTCCGACTTGTTGTAGCCGATTGGCTATTTCATTTAGTTTTTTCCGTGATACTCTGCCGATATAGAATAATCGGTAATGGTAGTCCTTGTCCAGTAATTCCATGATATGGGTAAACGTTTGTTCGCGGGCAAAATCAAAATTTACTTTCCGTAAATCCGTATAAAGATAACGGATGCTTCTACCTACGCTGTGTATGACAAGGGTATCATTAGTTAGAGTCAGATAACAGAATCGCGTCATTAGCATACTTATAAAGAAAAGGCTCAGACTGAAAGAAATGATAGCAGGAATAAATCTCCACCATACATTGCCACTCATGGAATAATAGCCCAATATCAGGAACATGAGGAAAAGCACAAAAAAATAGAACATATATAATGAGGGCCGGTGGTAGGTTTTGGTAGGAAACTCTATTACCGTTCGTACTTGCGGAATATAATTATCGAAAGATACTCCCTGAGATATCAAGAAACGTATGACGGAAGAAGGGTGGCGAAAAGGAGAGAGGTAAATGACTTTGTTTTTTCCCTCCTTCAGATGTAGGGTTAATATCCCTGGACCATATTTGTCTTTAAACATGAGGTCGTTTGAAGGGGACACTTGATGATAGCGTTCCATGAAACTGAAACTCTTGATCTGTTGTAGCCCTATCCGTTGGTTTTGGAGCAATTCTTTGGCTCTTTTCTGTTCTTTAGCGGTCACTTCCATAGCTCTTATTTTTTAAGTTCGGGATAACTGATACGAGTATGGTAAATTGTTTTCAGCTTTTCCTTGAATACTGCTTTTATGGTTGCTATGTCCTTGAAAGTAATGGGGCATTCTTTAAAATACCCTTCTTCGACTTGAGAGTCTATAATCTTATCAACAAGGTTACTGATACTTTCCTCTGTATATTCGGGTAGACTGCGTGAGGCTGCTTCCACAGAGTCTGCCATCATTAGGATGGCCTGTTCTTTAGTGGACGGATTGGGTCCCGGATAGGTAAATAATTCTTCATTAGGTTCTTCACCGGAATGTTCATTTTTCCAGGAAATATAGAAATATTTGGTTTTTCCAAGACCGTGGTGGGTTGTGATGAAATCTTTAATCACTTTAGGCAGATTATTTTTTTCGGCTAGTTTTAACCCGTCCGTCACATGGCTGATAACCACCTGGGCACTTTGTTCATAACCAAGGTTCTTATGTGGATTGACACCACCGGATTGATTTTCTGTGAAAAAAACCGGATTTTCCATTTTCCCGATATCATGATATAAAGCGCCGGTACGTACTAATTGGCTTTTGGCACCGATCCGGTTGGCGGCTTCAGCGGCAAGATTAGCCACTTGCATGGAATGTTGGAATGTACCCGGTACGGTTTCCGACATGCGGCGCAACAAGCTGTTGTTGATATTGGACAACTCTACCAGAGTGACATTGGATGTAAAACCGAATGTCTTCTCCACCAGAAAAAGAAGTGGGTATGTAAAAAGCAACAGTACTCCGTTGATGATAAAGTAGGTGTACATACTACCATTGAGTTTCGACAAGTCATTTTCTGTAATCAGTTCGAATGCAAAGTAAACAGTAACATATGTCAATATCACAAGAAATGCTGTACGGAATAGTTGTGAACGTTGTGATAGCTCTCTCAAACTGAAGATTGCAACGAGTCCGGCAGCAAGTTGCAACAAGATAAACTCATGCGGATAGCGCAGGCAGATGGAACAAATCAAAATAGTAACTACCTGGGTAAGAAATGCCGTACGCGAATCAAGGAATACCCGTATGATAATAGGCAACATAGCGTATGGCAAAATGTAAACGTTAAAGATATTGTTTGTCACCATCAGTGCCGTCACCACACAATAGAACATGATGAGTGAGAATAACAGAGATAAACTTCCTTTACGGTTATAATAATCTTTGCGGAATAAGTCCAGATAAAGCATGAAACACAACATGAAGATGCTGACATATAATATTTGCCCCCCCAGCATCAAACGCTTTTGACCAATGGATTCACTGCGTTCAATAGATTCTTTTCGCAGACTTTCTAGAATGTTATATGTCTCCTGGCTTACAATCTCACCCCGGTCAATGATTTTTTGTCCGCTCAACACAATGCCATTTGCCCATGAATAGTTGTCAAGCGCTTCTTTCTTGGCTGTTTCTGTACGTTGCTCATCGTATGTCAGGTTAGGATACAGATATTCGTTGAGTGAACATTGGCGTAGTATATCCGGACGATAATGCAGGGTGTCGGCAGTGAGCAGATAAGTATAGGCACTTTTTACGGAATAAAGTTCATTGATATTTTGTTGGTTGGCGAGCTTATCATTTATTACCATGATGGCTGATGTGCTGTCTTTTTGTAGCTTGGTCAGTTCTCCTGTCGAGAGTATTCCTGCCTGGTATATCTCCGAAAGAATTTTTTCTATATAGTGAATGTAGTCAGTAGAAGGAAGTATTCCCCGTAAATGGGTTTGATAATCAGCCTTCAATTTTTTGAATATATTATTCTCAATATTCTTATTCAACTGGAAATAAGGTTGAAAAGAAGCGAGGATGCTGTCTTGCTCCCGCTTCACAACCTCATCATTTTTATAAATTGGAAAGTCGAAAGTTGCCATCAATTGTCCATATTTCCATGGCTTGTTTATGTCAAACTGATAATTGAACTTGCCGTCACGAGGTAAGAAATAAACGATAATTGTTACAGTCCCAATAAAAATCAGTACCTTATATAACAAATCTCTGTACGAGAACTTTTTCCTTTTTCCATTGAAATAACCCATATCCGTTGAAATTTTTGCGAAAAGTACAAAAAAAAACAGTAGTATGGAAAAAAAGGTTTAATTTTGCCATCTAATTTATTCATAAGTAAGATAGATTATGACAGAAAGAAGAGTCAGAGTCCGTTTTGCCCCAAGTCCTACGGGGGCGTTGCACATTGGTGGTGTGCGCACTGCTTTATATAATTATCTCTTTGCGCGTCAGCATGGAGGAGATTTAATTTTTCGCATAGAAGATACCGATTCTAATCGGTTTGTACCGGGTGCGGAAGAATATATTCTGGAATCTTTCAAGTGGTTGGGCATTCCTTTTGATGAGGGTGTCGGTTTCGGTGGAGAACATGGACCATATCGTCAGTCGGAACGTCGTGATATATATAAGAAATATGTACAGATATTGCTTGATGCCGGAAAGGCTTACATTGCTTTTGATACTCCGGCAGAACTTGAAGCAAAACGTACGGAAATAGCTAATTTTCAATATGATGCTTCTACCCGTATGCAGATGCGTAATTCGTTGACGTTGCCTAAGGAAGAGGTGGATGCGTTGATTGCCGAAGGTAAGCAATATGTGGTTCGTTTCAAGATTGAGCCAAATGAAGATGTACATGTAAACGATTTAATTCGCGGCGAGGTTGTGATCAACTCTTCTATCCTCGACGATAAAGTCCTTTATAAATCGGCGGACGAGTTGCCTACTTATCATCTGGCAAATATTGTGGACGACCATTTGATGGAGGTTTCCCATGTCATTCGTGGTGAAGAATGGTTGCCTTCCGCTCCGCTTCATGTGTTGTTATATCGGGCTTTTGACTGGGAAGATACTATGCCCGTTTTTGCCCATCTGCCGTTGTTGTTGAAACCAGAGGGTAATGGTAAGCTTAGTAAACGTGATGGTGACCGTCTTGGTTTTCCTGTGTTCCCGTTGGAGTGGCACGATCCTAAAACAGGTGAAGTCTCTTCCGGTTACCGTGAATCGGGTTATTTACCTGAAGCGGTAATCAATTTCCTGGCCCTGTTGGGATGGAATCCTGGTAATGACCAGGAACTTATGTCAGTGGATGAGTTGGTGCAACTCTTCAACCTGAGTCATTGTAGCAAGTCGGGTGCTAAGTTTGATTATAAAAAAGGTGTGTGGTTTAATCATGAATATATCATGATGAAACCGGATGAAGAAATTGCCAGCCTTTTTAAGCCCGTATTGAAAGCTAATGGTATAAATGTGGATCTTTATAGTGACGTGTTCCTTACGAAAGTCGTTTCTCTTGTGAAAGGTCGTGTCAATTTTGTGAAAGAATTATGGGAGCAGACTCGTTTCTTCTTTGTTGCTCCGACTGAGTATGCAGAGAAGGATGTAAAGAAACGTTGGTCTGAGGATACTCCCCGTATTATGGGTGAGTTGATGGAAGTGTTGCGTGGCATTGATGACTTCTCTTCAAAGGCTTCGGAAGACATCGTGATTGGCTGGATTACTGAAATGGGCTATCACATGGGTAATGTGATGAATGCTTTCCGCCTGTCGGTAGTGGGAGAGTGTAAAGGCCCTCACATGTTTGATATTACCGAACTGCTTGGTAAGGAAGATACATTGGCTCGTATACAGCGTGCTGTTGAAACATTGAAATAAATAATCAAGAATGAGGAATTTCCTGTTATACAGTTTTTATTTTTCATTCTTCTTTATTCATTCTTAATTAAGATAGTATGCTTTACGATTTGGCAATAGCAATCTACGATATCTTGGTGCACTTGGCTGCTCCGTTCAGTCGTAAACCCCGCAAGATGATGAAAGGGCATTGGGTGGTTTATGAGCTTCTCCGTCAGCAGTTGGAGAAGGATGTAAGGTACATCTGGTTTCATGCGGCTTCTTTGGGAGAGTTTGAGCAAGGACGTCCGTTGATTGAGAAAATCCGTGCCAGATATCCGGATTACGGTATCTTACTGACATTTTTTTCACCTTCTGGTTATGAGGTTCGTAAGAACTATCGGGGAGCTGATATCGTTTGTTATCTGCCTTTTGACAAGACGAGGAATGTGAAGAAGTTTCTTGATTTGGTAAATCCCTGCATGGCATTTTTTATTAAATACGAGTTTTGGAAAAACTATCTGGATGAGTTGCATAAACGGCGTATTCCGGTGTATAGCGTGTCTTCTATTTTCCGTCGTGGACAGATCTTTTTTAAATGGTATGGCGGTACGTATAGAAATGTGCTACGTAATTTCGATCATCTGTTTGTACAGAATGAGCGTTCCAAACGTTTTTTGTCGAAGATTAATATCAACCGGGTTACGGTGGTGGGTGATACCCGTTTCGATCGTGTGTTGCAGATACGTGAGGAAGCTAAAGACTTGCCGTTGGTAGAACTTTTTAAGAACAATACGATGACTTTCGTTGCAGGGAGTTCCTGGCAACCGGATGAAGATTTGTTTATCGAATATTTCAATCAGCATCCGGAGGTGAAGTTAATCATAGCTCCACATGTGATTGATGAAAATCATTTGGTAGAAATTATCCGGAAACTGAAGCGTACGTACGTACGTTATACCCGTGCCGACGAGAAAAATGTACGTAAAGCCGATTGTTTGATTATAGACTGTTATGGATTACTCTCGTCCATCTATCGCTATGGAGAAATCGCTTACATTGGTGGAGGTTTTGGAGTAGGTATTCACAATACTTTGGAAGCGGCGGTTTATGGAATTCCCGTTATTTTTGGTCCGAAATATCAGAAGTTCCAGGAAGCTGTTCAGTTATTGGAAGCCAAAGGTGGATTTTCTATCAAAGATTATGAGGAATTAAGGGTATTGCTCGACCGTATGCTGACGGATGAAGTTTTCTTGCGTGAAGTAGGTATAAATGCGGGGGCGTATGTAACTGACAATGCTGGAGCAACGGATAAAATATTAAATATGATAAACTTCTGAAAAAGTAATAAGGGTAAAATGATAAAGTGGTAAGGTGATAATATTCTACCACTTTATCATTATATTGTCTTTCTATTTATACCAGTTCGAGTACATCAAGTAATTGTGTGCAATTTTTTGGTTTAATTCCTTGGCTTGTTCCGGATCTACTTTTTTGATAAATTTTGCAGGTACTCCGCCCCAGATACTTCCGGGCTCTATCACTGTATTACTCAAAACTAATGAACCGGCAGCAACAATAGCTCCTTCTCCCACGATGGCATGGTCTAATATGGTGGAGCTCATTCCTATCAGGGCATAGTCTTTGATGGTAGCTCCATGGATGGTTACATTGTGCCCTACCGATACATGGTCTCCTATTTCGATCGTTGACTTCTCGTATAAAGTATGCAGTACGCTTCCATCCTGAATATTCACTCCATTTCCGATACGGATAGAATTGACATCACCACGAAGTACCGTGCTGAACCAAATACTACAATCGCATCCTATTTTCACATCTCCGATGATAACCGCATTATCTGCTAAAAAACAATTTTCTCCAAATTCGGGAGTAAAACCTCTTACTGATTTTATTAGTGCCATTTTTTTTAGATTGATTAATGTTGGATGATTGCTTCACACGCTTCTTTTAACCATTCCTGCTCTTCTTTGTTCAGGTCGGGAGCAAGTTTGTCATAAACCTTTCTGTGATATTCATTCAACCACTCTATTTCTTCTATTGTCAACATCTCTTTGATGATACCTTTTTTACAGATAGGACAGAGGGTAATTGTCTCAAATTTTAGATAATTTCCGAACATACCTTCTCCGGCAGGGATGGTTAATATCAGATTTTCAGTACGTATACCATGGTTACCTGCTTTATACACTCCCGGTTCATTAGATGTAACCATACCTGCTTGCAGGCCAACTGGGTTTTCATTCATACGAATACTTTGAGGCCCTTCGTGCACGTTCAGGAAATGCCCTACACCATGTCCGGTACCATGTAAAAAGTTCATACGGTGTTTCCATATCGGCATGCGAGCCAACACATCTAATTGTGCACCTCTGGTTCCTTCAGGAAATACTGCCATAGCGAGGGCTATATGTCCTTTCAATATCAGGGTATAGTCTATTTTTTCTTCTTCGGTCAATTTGCCTAGCGCAATGGTACGTGTGATATCGGTTGTCCCATCAAGATATTGGGCGCCCGAATCCAGTAGCAGGAAACCTTTAGGCTGTAAGGGAACATCCGTTTCGGGGGTAGCCTCATAATGTACAATAGCCCCATGTTCTTTGTAGCCGACAATAGTATCGAAACTTTCACCCATATAAAGAGGTTGTGCTGCACGGAGTTCATGTAATTTCTTATCTACGCTGATTTCTGTTTCCTTGCCTGTGTGAATAGCTTCTTCCAACCATTTCAGAAACTTTACCAGGGCTACACCATCACGTTGCATAGCCGCATGGATGCCAACAATTTCTTGTTCATTACGAATGGCTTTGAGAAGAGTTACCGGCGAAGCACCTTCGATAATCCGGCAATCCGGACGGACAGCGGAATAAACGGCATAATTTGTTTTGGAAGGATTAAGCAGGAGAGTATCGGCTGACAGACTATTCAGAAAATACTCAATATCTTCGTAGGAGTGAATGGAGACGCCAATCTCTTTTAAGTAGATAGACAATTCCTCAGTCACTTTTTGAGGATGAATGAAGAAATCTACATCGTTACTACTGATCAGTAAATAACTGACAACTACAGGATTGCAATGTACGTCATTACCACGTATATTCAGCGTCCATGCTATTTCGTCCAATGCAGAAATTAATAATGCCTCTGCACCTTTTTTTTTCATTTCTTTACGAATAGCCGTTAGTTTTTCTCCACAACTTTTTCCGGCATACTGGGTTTCGTAAATAAAAGCAGGATCTTCGGGCATGGCAGGTCGGTCTTTCCATATCTTGTTCATAGGATCGTTGATGCATTTTATGATAATCCCATTTGTTTTCAACTCATCCTGCAATTGTTTTGCTGCCTCTGTAGAAAATACTTTTCCGTCAATGCCTACTACCGCACCGGTTCCTAAATATGTTTTTATAAATGTAGAAATGCTGGGCGTTTCGGGCAACATTTCTTTGTATAAATCGATATCCTTGCCTTCCAACTGACGGGCGGCTTGGAGAAAATAACGGGAATCTGTCCATAGCCCTGCCCGCTTGGTAGTAACCACGACTGTACCTGCCGAACCGGTGAAACCTGATATCCATTCTCTTGACTGCCAGTGTGGTGCTACGTATTCACTTAGGTGCGGGTCTGTGCTGGGAATGATAAACGCATCAATACCCTCCTCTTTTAGTAATGTTCGAAGCGCGTCTATACGCTGATTGGTTGTTCGATTCATATCTTCTCTTTTATTATATAAATAAGTATATTTTCTTCTCCAAAGTTACTTACTTTCTTTTAATAACCAGCTATCTCTTATGATTTAAGTGCCTATTTTCATGAATTGTTCTGGTGGATTTCATCCCATAATATACCCATGGCTAAGGAAAATGCAGCTTAATTTTTATCCATTCTATCATGGCGAAGTTTTTGTTCCACCATGGTAGAACGAAACTTTCCCCGCGGTAGAATGAAACTTTCTCCATGGGAGAACGATTTAATATTGGGCACTTTCCCTCTTAACCTATGTAATTGAGCTGTACAAATATGCCTGCCTGTAATGATACTGCTGTAACTGTCAGCAAACAGTCATTTTAGGGTTTCAAGTGTAATATCAATCGTGTATTGTAAATTGCCAAATCGTAAATTAGATAAATTATCATTTTTTTTGCAGAAAGTTTTGTGAATAAAGAAAGTATGTGTAATTTTGCCGCTCAATTTAATCGTGAGATTTTTAAACCATTAACATTTAATTAAAAGAAAATGATTGTAGTACCTGTAAAAGAAGGCGAAAACATTGAAAAAGCGCTGAAGAAATTTAAAAGAAAATTTGAAAAAACCGGTATCGTTAAAGAGTTGAGACGCAGACAGCAGTTTGATAAACCGTCTGTAACTAAAAGACTTAAGAATGAACGTGCCGTTTATGTTCAAAAGCTTCAGCAAGTAGAAGATTAATAATTCGTAAATTCCTTTGAATTATTGAATTCTT